>Ga0265293_10000786_pt1 | contig 72987 bp, 69 predicted proteins | sample Munlanlewell138R_FD_192505 | JGI IMG/M metagenome (GOLD analysis project Ga0265293, IMG submission 192505) | Leachate microbial communities from a municipal landfill in Southern Ontario, Canada - Leachate well 138R | ecosystem: Engineered > Solid waste > Landfill > Unclassified | place: Canada... | reverse complement strand
GTATCTCTATTTGAGGGGCTTGGGGTATGAGTATCGTGGTAGTGGAGATGACGTTAGAAGATACGATGAGCAAGCTCAACAAAAAGGGGTCCCTGGGGTTAATTTCATCGTTGCAGTGAAAGAACATTTTTCAAATGGGTATGGTATCTACTACGATGAGCAATTTCTTGGGTACCCCTACGGTCCTGATGCTTTGGTATTGAATGCTCACATCTCATATGATGTACCACGAAAGTGGAGTATTACAGGATCTCTTTTTTATATGATGCACGGAACTCATGATCAGTGGACGTTGTGGAGTAGGGTATACTCAGATCCAGGTGAGTCAAAACCCCCATATCACTCAACACCCACAACAACTCACGATACTGAAAATCACCGCTATGATGATGTCTCTGATCGTAATGCAGTATCACACACATTCTCAATTGGCTTACAGGGAGAGTATAACATTCTTTCCTCTTTAAAAGTGTATGGGGAAGTTGATTATGTTCTTATTGTGAACCCAGGTAATAACTCATCACGATCACCAATAAGTGATATTCAACTCACTGCTGGGATATCGTATGCTTTTTAGGCAAAAGTAGCCAAAAGTGGGATTCGAACCCACGACCTACGCATTACGAGTGCGTTGCTCTTCCCCTGAGCTATTTTGGCATAAAGACTTTTTATATGCGTATCAATGTAGCAAAACTGCTTGGTGTTGTGAAGTATATTTCACCATAATAGGGAGAAACATCCCATGAAAGTGTGCTTGATTAATTTGTTAATCCCATCTACCTTATACCGTAGTAAAACAAAGAGGGAGTTCATTCTGAGTAAAAAACCTGCACGTGTAAGAGCCAAACATTCAGTCCCCGTAGAGCGCGTTGTCGCTATTAAGGTCCCATACGATGTGAGTATCAAAGTGGGTCCATCGTGGACACCAGCTGTCGTTGATTTCTATAAAGAGATGTTCCCTGATATCATAGAGACCGGATTTGGTTTTGATCAAAGTGAAGTAATTATAGAGATAGAGGAATTTTAATGTACGTTCTCGGAATCGAGACTTCGTGTGATGAGTGCTCCGCTTCTATCGTACAAGATGGAAAGCATATTCTTAGCAATGTCATAGCTACTCAAATAGAGTTACATAAATCGTTTAATGGAGTAGTACCTGAACTTGCTTCACGTCTTCATACCCAATGGATCAGTGAAGTAGTCCTTTCTGCCTTACAAGAAGCCAATATACAGCCAGATCAACTCGATGCAATAAGTGTCACTTCCCGCCCAGGTCTTATGGGATCTTTGTTAGTTGGAGTGAACTTTGCTAAAGCGTACGCTGCTACATTAGATCTCCCTTTTATCGGTATTGATCACATTCGAGCACACCTACACGCATCACAAATCGAACATCCTCTAACATACCCATATCTTGGATTATTAGTATCAGGTGGACACACCGTTATCGGAATAGTCCACTCATACGATGATATTGAAGTTCTTGGTACTACCATTGATGATGCTATTGGTGAAGCATATGATAAAGTAGCCACCCACTATGATCTTGGATATCCAGGGGGAAAGGCAATTGATACTTTAGCTCAAAAAGGAAATGCTCACGCTTTCTTATTTCCAGGAATCAATATTGATCACCCATTTAATGTCTCTTACAGTGGCTTAAAAAGCGCAGTGATTAATCAAATGGATCAATTTTGGGACAAAACAAGTGAAAAAAGCAAAGAAAACATTGCTGCAAGTTTTCAACGAGTTGCTATTGGTATCATTGTAAAACGGGTTAAAAGAGCTTTAGAAGTGACAGGACTAAAAAGATTGTCGATAGGGGGAGGAGTTGCAGCGAACTCACTGTTACGAAAAGAACTCTCGTCGTTACAAGATATTGAAACCTCTTTTCCTTCAATGCAATTGTGTACCGACAATGGTGCAATGATTGCCGCTTTAGCGTATCATTACCTCATTGATGGTAAAACCTCTTCATTAGAAGAGAGTGCATCTGCTCGAGTAACTGAATTTAAAAAATCACATCTGTAGGAGAGATTGAATGATGAATTATGACTTAGATAATGCCGTAAGGAAGATTCATGATTTTCCCCGCCAAGGAATTCTGTTTTATGATATCACCAGTATTTTAACGAACCCTGAAGCCTTTAAATTTACTATAAAGGAGATGGTTCGTCGTTATAAAGATGCTAAAATAGATGCTATTGCCTGTGTTGAAGCTCGAGGGTTTGTCTTTGCAGCCCCCTTTGCCTATGAATTAGGACTCCCTTTAATCTTAGTGCGTAAACGAGGAAAACTCCCAGGAAAGGTGAAAGAGCGAAAATATAACTTAGAGTACGGACAAGATTTTGTCGCTATCCAAGAAAGTGATGTACAACCTGGACAAAACATATTGTTGGTTGATGATTTAATTGCCACTGGTGGAACAATCAAAGCCGCAGCTGAGCTGATTGAAGAGATGGGGGCACATGTAGCGGGAGTATTTGGTATTATTGGCCTTCCTTTCTTAGATTATGAGAAGGTGTTACCTAATTATGTAGTCGATACTTTGATTAACTACGACAGCGAGTAATTCGCTTGACATAAAAGGGAAACTTTTGGTAGATTCAACGTGATTTGCGATGATGGGATGTAGTGTAATGGTAACACAGCAGATTCTGGTTCTGCCTTTAGGGGTTCGAATCCCTTCATCCCAGATCACGTATGGTCCCTTCGTCTATCGGTTAGGACGGGAGATTCTCAGTCTTCAAAGAGGGGTTCGATTCCCCTAGGGACTATCTAGACCAGCTCCAGGTGGGCTGGTTTTTTTATGCTTATATAAGTACAATTTACAAACATAGGAACGATGAGATGATAACAGTAGCGAATATATCACTTGCATATGGAACACAAACACTCTTTAAGGATGTGAACCTTAAATTCACCCCAGGAAATTGCTATGGGGTTATTGGTGCTAATGGAGCAGGGAAGTCGACTTTTTTAAAGATTCTCAGTGGAGACATCGAACCTGATAAAGGGGAGATCATCATCACCCCTGGCGAGAGGATAGCTGTCTTACAGCAAGATCACTTTATCTATAATGAATATACTGTGTTAGAGACGGTGATCATGGGGTATGAAAAACTCTATGCAGTGATGAAAGAGCGTGATGCGATTTATGAAAAAGCTAATTTCACCGAAGAAGATGGATTAAAAGCTGCCGAATTAGAGGGAGAGTTTGCCGAGTTAGGTGGCTGGGAAGCCGAAGCAGAGGTTGGTGTGTTATTAGATGGACTAGGAATGAATGAAGAACTTCTTCATAAATCCATGGGCGAAATCGAAGATATGCTTAAAGTACGAGTCCTCTTAGCTCAAGCACTCTTTGGAAACCCTGATATCCTCTTATTAGACGAACCGACAAACCACTTAGATTTAGAATCGATTCATTGGCTAGAAGGGTTTTTAGCCGATTTTAATAACACTGTTATTGTTGTCAGTCACGACCGTCACTTCTTAAATGAGGTGTGTACTCATATTGCTGATATCGATTATGGTAAAATCCAACTCTTTGTGGGAAACTACGATTTTTGGTATTTCTCAAGTCAGTTAGCAGCAAAACAACTTAAAGATGAGAAAAAAAGAAGAGAAGAGAAGGTGGCTGAACTTAAAGAGTTTGTCCAACGTTTTAGTTCAAACCTCTCGAAAGCTCGTCAGGCAACCAGCCGTAAAAAGCTCATTGAAAAACTCACTATTGATGATATTAAACCCTCATCTCGCCGTTTCCCATATGTCGCTTTTAAACCTGAACGAGAACCTGGAAAAAATATCCTCTCTGTAAAAAATCTTTCAATTAGTCATGAAGGAATACCTGTATTAGATGATATCAACCTCACGGTGAATAACGGAGATAAGATTGCATTTGTAGGACCTAATCACAATGCAAAGACCTACCTCTTTGATATTATCGCTTCAGAACTTGAAGCAGAGGCAGGAACATATGAGTGGGGAGTAACAATCAAAATGAGCTATTTCCCAAAAGATAATGCCCACCTTTTTAATAAACATATGAATATCACCGATTGGCTCAGGCAATATTCAAAAGAGAAGGATGAAACCTTTATCCGCTCCTTCTTAGGACGTATGCTTTTTAGTGGTGATGAATCATTAAAAGATGCCACTGTGTTAAGTGGGGGAGAGAAGGTCCGCTGCCTTTTAGCTAAAATGATGCTCGAACAATCAAATGTTCTGATTTTTGATGAACCAACGAGCCACTTAGATTTGGAAGCTATTCAAAGTCTTAACAACGGTCTTATCGATTTTAAAGGAGTGTTACTCTTTAACAGTCACGACCACCAATTTGTCTCATCGATTGCTAATCGTATTATTGAAATTACCCCCGATGGGAAACTTATTGATAGGATGATGACACTTGACGAATACTTACGTAATGACGAAGTTCGAAATCTGAGAACCACCTACTATAAAGGGCAATCAAGGGTGATGATTTAGGAGAACGTTATGTTATTAGTTGTCGATATCGGTAATACGAACATTGTGTTAGCCACATATCATAATAATGAATGGATAGGGTCATGGAGAATTCACAGCGATCCTAAAAAAACAGGAGATGAGTATCTTGTAATCATTGAGCGGATGCTTTCTGACTCGATTAAAGAGATTGACCAAGCGGTTGTCTCTTCTGTTGTCCCTAAATTAACAAAACCTATTGGTAATGTAGTTCACTCTCTGTGTTCAATTGAACCTCTTATTGTCACACACGATAGTGCAGTTGGAATTCAAAGAGCATCTATCCCTCCCGAATTGGGGTATGATTTATTGGCGAATGCTGAAGCAGCTCACCATCTCTATCCAAGTGAGACCTGTATGGTACTCGATTTAGGAACAGCTCTCACTCTCACCACAGTCGATTCAGATGGGAATATTTTAGGAGTAGCCATCGCTCCAGGATTAGAGACAGCTGTCAGTTCACTATTTAGAAATACGGCACAAATTCCCTCGGTGCAATTAGTAGAACCCAAAGGGGTGTTAGGGCGAACGAGTGAAGATTCGATTCAAAGTGGAATTATGTATGGTTTTAGTGGGCTGGTGAAAGAACTTGTCTCACTCACTGAGAAAGAGCTAAATAGAAAAGTAGTACTCATAGCCACTGGTGGCTTAGTTTATGCATTAGCCCCCCTTATTGAGCGTGTCGATTTAATCGAGCAGCGTCTCACATTAGAGGGACTACGCATTATGGCAACTACATAGCGAAGCTCCCCTTTCTCATAATAGGCACTTCTTTGTTATCATATGTGGTGGCAACAATATCCATATCATCAGATCCAATCATGAAATCGGTATGATTCAGTGATTGGTTACACCCAGCTTCAAGAAGTTTTTCGCTACTAGTGAGTGTCTCTGCATGGGCTAAGCACGAAGGATACCCAGCACCTAAGGCGATATGACACGAAGCATTCTCATCGTATAAAATTGAGTGGAAAATCTTCTTAGATTGGCTAATAGGAGATTGTTCATCGACTAAAGCAACCTCTCCCAAGTACGAAGAGCCTTCATCGATTGAGAGAAACTTCTCCATCACCTCTTGGCCTTTAGTAGCACGTACAGAGGTAACCTTTCCCTTTGTAAAGGTAAGACGTACCCCCTCACACACCGAACCCATCACCGAGACAGGACGAGTAGTTTCTACATACCCTTCAGCTTGGAGTCGGTCAGGGGTAGTAAAGACCTCTTCAGTAGGAAGGTTTGGCATAAACCAACGACCGCTGGGTAGGGGATCTCCACCCCCTTTCCATCTGCTTTGGGAGGTAAAGCCGATGCGTAAATCTGTTTTACTACTGCTAAAATGAAGTTCTTTAATCTGTAAGGTATCTAAGAGCTCTCCTCTTTGTGTTAACACATCGCTGTGGTCTTGCCATGCTTGTGAAGGATCTTGAGCATCGAGTTTTAGAATTGGGGCTAAAAGCGACCAAAGTTGTTCAACAGTGGCATCTTCACCTAAGATTTGTTGTGCCCAGACAGGACCAGGGGCACATATCACACACCAAGGGTGTTCATGACGCATTCTACTTTGTTGATATAATCTTCCAGAGATACTTAAAGAAGAGCGATAGGTAGAGAGTTTTTGAGGATCTGCATCTTCAAGAAAGTGACGATCTTCAGTGTTATCAATTCGGATATAAGCCCAATCTTTCACCATCATCTCATAATCAATTGTTTTTGAGAAATCGGGCACTTCTTGTAAAGCCTTTTCGTCTTGGTTTTCAAGTCTGCTTTTAATTAACTCAAAGTCATCAATATCAATTTTGACAAACTGAGCCCCTCTCTCATAAGCCGTTAGAGCTAACAATTGAGCAAACTCATAATGTGCAGGACCTGTTTTAATGAGCAAAGATTGCCCCTTATAGAGGTTAATTCCTGTTTCAATAACAAGTTTTGCATACTCTTTATTCAACTGTTCGATACTTTTCACCCTTTTCTCCTTCAATTAGATTATAGTCATACCATCGCTGACAATGAGGACTTTTTCCCCATCTTCAGTAATAGCTTCAATACTAAGTGTGTGATGCCCAATAGGGAAGCGTAGGTGCAATAAGCTTGTATTACACCCTGTTTGCTCTTCAAGTTGTTTCTCATCCTCGTAGGTATCAAGATCTTCAAGATGAGAAACTTCCCCCATCCCTAAAGCTAAGGTTGTTGTATGATGATCATCAAAACCGCTATAACCGGTAGGGAAACTCAGTTGTTCAAACCCAGGATGTGGATTGACGATACTTATTTCAGATATCCGTGAAGCACCCTCATCAACGGCTAAAGCCTCTAATAACACATCAAGACCAACTTCTGCTTCAACGTTCGTTAATTCTCCTTGAAAGAAGGTAAGTTGAGCTTGTTTAATCAACTTCCCAAACAGATAAAAATCTTCACTCGCTTTTACAACTCCTTGAACAGAGTTACGGTGAACTAAAGCACTCACTCTTAAAGGGGGGATATAAGAAGCAAAATGGCGATCACTACTGAGGGTGTGGATACTTGAACGCCATCGACTCTCTTCTACAAGAGAGAGGTATAAATCGGTATGATCTGTTTGTATGTGAAGCGTTTGTATCTCTAAACGATTTAAAAAGAGCGCTCGCTCTTTGATAGCTGAAAAAATCCCATTCCACTTATGATCAAAGTTGTTACTACTAAGGAAAAACAGAGAATCAAAGACTTTCCATAACTCCTCTTCTGTCGCCTTTGGGTGAAGTACTTTTTGAGCCCACTGTGTTCCTGGTAGAGCAACCACAGCCCAAGGGGCAACTTCTTTATTTAATTGAGGCGAACCAAGATTTCCACACATTTGTAGTAGTGGGGGGCTTGATACAATCTCTTTGACTGAAAGATCATTCGCCAACTCTCTTTTTTCAGTATCATCGATGCGTAACAGTACTCCACGAGTAATAGGAGAAGAACTCTCTTGCTCCTCTTGGGGTGTGTAACTGTAGTGTCCAGATGGTTTTCCATCGGTCACAATGACAACATGAACCTCTTTTTTGGTCACTTCACTCGCTCTTTGAGCAAGGTCTTGGACAAAGTGAAAATGTTGCTGATCTGTATTAATAGAGAGCGACTCATTCTCTTGCAGTTGTAAAAGATACTCTATAATAAATGTAATAAAACGATTTTTGATACAAAACTCCTTTCTCTTTTATAAACTCACATAGCATACCCTATAATTGAACATGTACCAAGAGAAAAAGCCAAAGCCCTTGACCCTTACGGAGTTTTTACGTTATATATACCTGGTACGAAACAGTATGAGTGCGCCTGTGGTATAGTGGTATTACCTCAGCCTTCCAAGCTGAAGAGGCGGGTTCGATTCCCGTCGGGCGCTTATAATGAAGCCTGGCACTGCCAGGCTTTTGTTACATAATAAGCGAAGGAGAGTGAGTTATGGGAATTCGTGGAGAAGTATTTTCGACTAAATTAGTCACAAAGGATAGAACCTATTTTTTTAACGTAAAAGAGAATGTCTACGGAGATATGTTCTTAAATATTGTTGAAAGTAAAGGTGTTGAAGGTGGTTCAGGTAAATTTATTCGCCAATCGATTTTAATCTACCCTGAAGACTTAGGAGAGTTTGTCCGTGAGTTCCAAAAATCACTCGACTTTCTTCGTCAAAACAGTCCTACCTAATACTATACGTTAATCGTTGAATTGGACTTGGTCCAAATTCTTGACACGCTTTAATGTGGGCCTTTGTTGGATACCCTTTATGGGATGCGTAACCATATTCGGGGTAGAGATTGTGAAGATGAACCATCAAGCGATCTCGCCCCTGTTTTGCTAAAATGGAGGCTGCCATAATCTCAGCTATGAGAGAGTCCCCTCGTACAACAGCTTCAGTGTGTAGACTCAATTGAGGTGCTTTATTACCATCTACCACCACACTGCTAATATTGGGAAACATGTGATACGCCTTATCAAACGCTTTTCTCATCGCAACCATTGTTGCCTCTAAGATATTAAGAACATCTATATCTTTATGATTGACCCACCCTAAAGCCCACACCAAAGCACTCTCTTTTATCAAAGATTCAATCTCACTCCGCTTTCGAGGTGAGAGTGTTTTTGAATCTGCTAACACTTCAATGGGGAAAGAGGGGGGTAGCACTACAGCTGCTGCACACACAGGTCCAGCCAAAGGACCTCGTCCAGCTTCATCAATACCACATATGTAGCTCATAAAAAGTAGTGTAAGAAAAGGTTGCTCGTTTGTCAACGAAAGTACTTTATGGTATAGTTTGCCCAATGCTTCTGTTTAGAGAACAAAGGAGTTATTGTTGTTTCTCAAAAGCTTAGAATTATATGGATTTAAATCATTCGCCGATAAAACTCGCCTTGAGTTCTCAGATGGAACTACGAGCCTACTTGGACCCAACGGGTGTGGTAAAAGTAATATCGTAGACGCCATTAAGTGGGTATTGGGGGAACAATCAACAAAAACTCTTCGTGCTGGTAAAATGGAAGATGTCATTTTCAACGGCACTGAAACTCGTAAACCACTGAATGTAGCAGAGGTGAGTTTAGTTATCAGTAACAGCGATGGCGCTTTACCAATCGATGCTACTGAAGTTGAAATTCGGCGACGGATTTTCCGAAGTGGTGAAAGTGAATTCTTTATTAATCGTAACCAAGTACGCCTACGAGATATTCGTGAACTCTTTTTTGATACAGGGATTGGGAAATCGGCCTATTCAATTTTAGAACAAGGGAAGATTGATCAAATCCTCAGTCACAAACCTGAAGATCGACGCTACATCTTTGAAGAGGCTGCAGGTATCACCCGTTATAAACAACGAAGTGTTGAAGCAGGGAGAAAACTACAACGAACTGAAGAGAATATCGAACAAGTTGAAACGCTTTTTAAAGAGATTAAACGCCAATACGACTCACGAAAAATACAAGCTGAAAAAGTTGAACGTTTTCGTGCCCTAGAAAAAGAGCAATCTACTTTAGAAGTTCATGTTCAATTAGCCACAATTCAAAACCATTTATTGTTGAAAGAGGCTAAAGAACAAGAGTTAAGTGAAACTCAACAATCTTACGATGCGTTAAAAAAAGAGAGTGAGCTTCTTCAACAGAGCTTAGAACAGCAGCAAACTGACTTACGACAGTTTGCAGAACAACGTATTGAACTCCAATCGGGTATTCAACGAATCGAAGGGCAATTAAACGGCAAAAAAGATCAACTTGAGATTTTAGAAGAACGGTATCGTGATTTTCTTAGGAATAAAGAAGAGGCTGAACAACGGGCAAATAACCTCAAAGAACGACTTGCTCGTAATGAGCAAGAACTTGAAGAACAACAAGATGTGTTAGATTCATTAGATGAGTCGATCATAGATTCAGAGAAAAAAATTCATCTCCAAGAAAAAGAGATGAGTTTTACTGTTAAACAGATAGATGAAAGTGACCAACAGATTATCCACAATGAGAACTCTATTGTACAAGAGCAACACATTCAACAAGAACTCTCAGGTGAGTTACAACGAATTACTGATCTGCTAGTTGAAGAGCTCGATGAGAAACTCAAAGCTAGTGGATACTCAACTAGCCAACGAAAACAGAGTGAAAAAGAACTTACTGATCATCTCGATCTCATAGAACGAACTGTTATTAAACAAGTCGAATTTTCTAACGAACTTACAACCATGTTAGAACAAGAGTCTATTACCATACAGCGAGCACAAACTCAGTGGGCACACTATCTTAACGAGATTCAAGCATCTCATCAAAAATTAAGAGTACTATTTGAAACATACCAAAGTAAGATTCCCTCATTTATCGATGAACTGTTAGCACCCGAAGGAATTATTAGTCAAAAACACTCAATTGATGAGAAAATGAGACTCAGTCACCAAAAAGTTACCTCATACCATAAAGAGATAGCTATTCTCAAAGAGGAGCGAACACGTTTACAACAACTTCTTGAGCAGTACCGTGAGCACGTGGTGCAACTGCGACTCTCTTTAAATAGTTTTACAACAAAAAAAGAGTCAGTGCTTTCCCTTATTCAATCGTTGCGTCAACAACAAACTGAAAGTACATATCTACTCCAAGATGCTGTAACTGAATCCGATTATGCCCAACAAAGACTTAAAGATGCACAAACTCAAATAGAGACAGCCCAAGAAGAGCAAAAACAATTACTGCTTGATAAACAAGAACAAGAAGAGAGTCTTAGTGAGTTAATTCTCTCAATCGAACAAGAGAATGAGCGTCTTGGCTCTGAACGGAATCGTCTTAATGATTATTATGAAACTCTCAGAGAGATTCGAACAACTTCCGATAAAATTACTTACCATATCGAAGGGATTCAACAACAAATTGCTCAAGTATATACAAACTACTTTGATACCTATGGAAAGAGCTTAAAAGAGTTTGATGATCAATTAGATACTGAGTTAGAAGATTTTAGTACACTTAGAGAACAACTCAACAAAATCAATAAACAGATTCAAGGTATGGGGTATATCAACCACATGGCTGCTGAAGAGTTCAAAGAGATTAAAGAGCGATATGATTTTATCCACCAGCAGTTAAGTGATCTTCAAAAAGCGAAAACTGATTTAGAGAAGGTCATTGAAGAGATTACCATTCGTAGTGAAAAACTCTTTTTAGAGTCGTATCAAGCGATACGAGTAAACTTTCAACAGATGTTTCACCGAATGTTTAGTGGTGGAAGAGCTGAACTTCGTCTTTTAGATCCTGAGAATGTATTAGAGAGTGGTATTGATATCTTAGCTCAACCACCAGGGAAAAAACTCGATCGTCTAGCTCCGCTATCAGGAGGAGAGAAATCTCTTACTGCAGTAGCACTCTTATTTGCAACATACAAAGTAAAACCCTCTCCCTTTGCAATTTTAGATGAGATTGATGCTGCCTTAGATGACCGTAATATCGGGAACTTCTTAGAAGTACTCGATGAATTTAGCCAAAACAGTCAATTCATCATCATCACCCACAATAAACACACAGTCTTAGGATCTAAAACGTTATTAGGTATTACGATGGAAGAGAGGGGAGTCTCGAAGACCATCAGTTACCGTATGGGGTTAGAAGATGAGGAACTTGACAATGAAATTGATAATACAGTATAAATCGAGGCGTAGTACTGATTATGTGGAAATGGAATGTTTGATTCAATAAGCGATAAATTTACCCAAATAGTCCGCACCTTTAGCGGAAAAAGTAAGATTACAGAGAAAAATATCCAAGACGCGGTTGAAGAGATAAAAATTGCTCTTTTAGAAGCCGACGTCCATCTTCGTGTTGTCAGAAGGTTTATCAACCGGACCATCGAAGAGGCTACTGGAGAAAAAGTTCTTAAATCGGTCGACCCAGGCCAACAATTTATAAAGATTATTTACGATCGAATGGTTCAACTCCTTGGAGATGAAGATCAATCGACCTTACAACTCAAAGGACCCGATACCACCAGTACCATCTTGATGATGGGCCTTCAGGGATCAGGAAAAACCACTACAGCGAGTAAGTTAGCCCTTAGATTACAAAAAGAGGGACGCCGAGTACTCCTTGTAGCAGCCGACGTTGTTCGTCCTGCTGCTATTTTACAATTACAAGTCTTAGGGGAGCGTATTGGTGTTCCTGTCTATACCGAAGATTCAAAAGATCCAGTAAAGATTGCTCAACGGGCTCTTGCATATGCTAAAAAAGAGCAGTTTAATACGATGATTGTCGATACTTCAGGGCGAATGCACCTTGATGATCAGATGATGGGTGAGATTCAACGCTTAGCTCATGTTTTGAACCCCGATGAAACAATCTTTGTTGCTGATGCCATGACAGGTCAAAGTGCAGTAACCATTGCGCAAGAGTTTGATCAAAAGGTCGGTATCAGCGGAGTCATTTTAAGTAAATTTGATTCAGATACCCGTGGTGGAGCAGCACTCTCACTAAAAAGTGTTGTTGGCAAACCGATTAAATTTATCGGAGTAGGTGAGAAACCTGAAGATTTAGATCCATTTTACCCATCTCGAATCGCATCCCGCATTCTTGGAATGGGAGATGTTGTCTCCTTAGTTGAGAAAGCTCAAGAGACGATGGATTTTGAAGATGCCGAAAAGATGCAACGAAAGTTGCAAAAAAACACCTTCGATTTACAAGATTATCTTGAACAGCTAGAAAGGGTGAACAGCATGGGTTCTATCGATAAAATCATCGAAATGATCCCAGGTGCTAAAGGAAATATCAGTGAAGATGATATCGACACCCAAGAGATGGTAAGAGAAAAGGCCATAATACAGTCTATGACCTATTCTGAAAGGACAAATTACCGTATACTAGGCCCAGCTCGTCGTAAGCGGGTGGCATCAGGTAGTGGAACAACGGTTAATGATGTTAATAGACTGATGCGTAAATTTGAAAAGATGCGACTAACAATGAGAAAGTTCGCAAGAAATAAATCATATCAAGCTTCAATGATGAAACATATGGGAATGTAGTAGCGTTGGGCAGGAGGAAGTTGTGAGTACCAGTATTAGATTAAAAAGATTTGGTTCTAAAAAAAGACCATACTATCGCATTGTCGTTATCGATTCTGCGGCAGCACGTGATAGCCGATCAATCGAAGAAGTTGGATTATATCATCCAATTGAGGACGAAGATAAACAAGTAGTCCTTAAAGAAGAGAGAATTAAAGAGTGGTTAGCAAAAGGGGCACAACCTTCTGCAACCGTTAAAAAACTTCTCAACAAACACAACATTTATGTTGACCGGACTCCTTCAGCTTAAAAGGAGGAACACAAATTGGAAAAAGATCTCGTAGAATATATTGCTAAATCACTTGTCGATCGACCCGACGAAGTTTCTGTACACGTTGTAGAGGGTGAGCAATCAACTATCTTAGAGTTAAAAGTAGCAAGCGACGATGTTGGTAAAGTAATTGGAAAACAAGGACGTATAGCCAACGCAGTAAGAGTCATCTTAAGTGCTTGTGCAGCTAAAAGTGGGAAGCACGTCCAATTGGAAATATTGGATTGAGTGATTTGTTAGCAACTGGACAGTTAAACGGAACTCACGGCATAAAAGGGTATCTTAAAGTTACCCTTTTTTCTGATAGTTATGACCATCTGCTCTCATTAAAACAAGTTCTATTAAAAAAAGATAACAAAGAACAAATCCTCTTTATTGAAGATATTAGTCACAATGGACGTCATGTGCTTATAAAGTTTGTTGGGATTCACACACCCGAAGAGGCTGCAAAGTGGACTAACTGGGAAATGTGGATTAACCGCAGTGATGCCCAAGTTCTCGATGAGGGCGAATATTACGTTGCAGATCTTATCGACTCTCACCTTATGTACAACTCAGAGCATGTAGCGACTGTAGTAGGGTATATGGAGGGCTCTCAAGCTCTCTTATTAGAAGTAATCACTACAAAAAAGCAAAAGAGTTTTTTGATCCCTTTTATGAAAGAGTATATTGGAAATGTCGATATCTCAAAAAAAGAACTTGAGCTCTTAATGATAGAATTACTACAATAACATCATGAAATTTGAGATCTTGACCCTTTTTCCAGAAATCATCGACTCATTTTTTACTTCCTCTATTATGGCAAAAAGCGTCGCTTCTAACTTAGTTGACTATTCAGTGATTAACATTAGAGATTTTGCCACCGATGTCCATAAAACATGCGACGACTCTCCGTATGGAGGAGGGGCGGGTATGGTGCTGAAAAGTGAACCACTAGATAACGCTCTTAAGTCGATACAAGCACAAGATAAACGTGTTATTTATCCATCTCCGAGTGGTAAAGTGCTCACTCAAGAGTATGCTCACGAATTAAGCCAAGAGAGTAACTTAGTCTTTATCTGTGGACGATACGAGGGTATTGACCAAAGAATCGTAGATATGTATGTTGATGACGAGATTTGCATTGGAGATTATGTGATTTCCAGTGGAGAGATTGCCGCATTGGTTATTATCGATGCAGTCTATCGCCTGCTCGATGGCGTTATCAATCGTGAATCGTTAGTTGAGGAGTCATTTACCGACGGATTGTTGGAATATCCTCACTATACTCGGCCCGAGACCTATTGCGGAAGAGTTGTTCCTGAGGTATTATTGTCGGGTCATCATGCACGTATTGATTCATGGCGTCTGCGTAAGCGATTAGAGAAGACTCTGAAAAACCGTCCTGAGCTTCTTAACAAGGCTGCCTTAAGTGATCAAGCGAAGAAGATATTAGATGAATTAGAGAATTAGGTGTCAAGGGGATTGATAGCAATGGATGTGATAAGAGCAATTGAAGCTGAACAAATACGTGACGACATGAACTTTCATGTTGGAGATACCGTAAAAGTACACTTCACCATTAAAGAGGGTGATAAAGAGCGAATTCAAGTCTATGAAGGCTTAGTCATTGCTTTTAAGAATAGCGGTATTCGAAAAACCTTTACTGTGAGAAAGAACTCCTACGGTGTTGGTGTAGAGCGAGTGTTCCCAGTGAACTCACCACGAATTGCACGTGTTGAAGTTGTGCGACGTGGTCGAGTACGAAGAGCTAAACTCTACTATATCCGCAAGCGTGTTGGTAAAGCAGCTAAAGTACCTGAGCTTGTTGGACGGAAACGTTAAAATGCCCACACAGGTGTGATTCAAGGACGGGGGAGAAACACTCCGTCTTTTTTCATGAGATAGGATGCAGATGGATAAAGAGACTCTATCGAACAAAGAAAAAACTCAACCTAAGAAGAACCAGCAACGCCGTAGAAGGCGTAAGCCTCGTTCTGAAGCCTCCCTATCTCGTAAGAAAAAATCAAACCTGTATGTCCCTATGATTAAAGAGCCAAAACCACTGTGCACCATCTGTAATACAGATATAGAGAATATTGCAGAGGCCATTAGAGAACCTGGTGAGGGTGGATATAGTCATTTCGATTGTGTCATTCAAAAATTAACTGAACAAGAAAAGCTTGCACCCCAACAAAAGATCTCCTATATGGGGCGAGGGACATTTGCTGTAGTAGTCAAAGAAGAGGGGAAGTTTGTTACTGTGAAAACAATCCAGTATGAGAGTCCCGAAGATTTCTTGGCGATGAAAATGTTTGTGGAGGAGAGTAAAGAATGAGTGAAGCACCCAATAAAATTATTAGAGCAATGCTTCCTGGGACTTTTGACCCACCCACAAATGGGCATCTGAATGTTATTGAAAGATCTGCTCGATTATTTGAATACCTTGATGTGGTTGTTGCTGATAACATCAACAAAAAGGTCTTATTTAGTGCCGACGAGCGAGTCGATATGCTCACAGAGATGCTCCGAGGATTTGAGAATGTCCACGTTGTTAAGCACAGTGGCCTGGTAGTCGATTATGCAAAAGAGAATCGAATATCGGTGTTAATCAGAGGGGTAAGAGCGTTAGTCGACTTTGGTTATGAATTTGAATTGGCAATGACAAACAAGCAACTCTTCCCTGAGTTAGAAGTGTTGTTCATGCCAACTGATCCGAATTACTTTGTACTCAGATCGAGTGCAATTAAAGAGATGGCAACCTTTGGTGCCGATATCTCAACGATGGTTCCCTTGTCGGTAGCGAAGAAACTTCAAAGCCGAATCAGGGATATTGACAATAATGGATGATTTCGTTATTCTCACAAAAGTAAATATAATAAGGGGTTAAAAGATGGCAGTACCTAAATATAAAACTTCTAAATCGAGAACAGCCTCTCGCAAAGCTGTTAATATGCGCATACAATCGCCAGCATTAACAGTCTGTGGCACATGTGGCAACAAGGTGGTACCGCACCGAGTATGCCCCAAATGTGGCTTCTATCGTGGTCAGCAAGTATTTGACCTTGAACACATGGCTTAAGTCTACATACGGAGGAAGAATATCATGGACACAAATGCTGTATTTGATAAAGTAAAAAGCTTAATTAGTGAAAAACTAGAGATTGAGGATAGCAAAATTACCCTCAATGCTTCTTTTAGAAAAGATCTTGGTGCCGATAGTCTCGACACCTACGAACTCGTATATGCTATTGAAGAGGAATTAGGAGTATCTATTCCCGATGATAAAGCCAATGAGTTCGAAACAGTTAAAGACGCTGTAGATTATTTAGCAACATTACTGTAGTTCTACATAGTGTTGGTATATCCACCAATGTCTTTTAATTACGGCAAGGCTCCTGACATCTCTTCTGAGAGAAAGCAGGAGCTTTTGCTCTTTCAAAAACAGGCTGAAATTTCCTTTAAAAATCTCAAGCTGCTTAACTTAGCCTTCTCACACCGCTCTTTTGCCAATGAGAGTCCTACAGATGTCGATAACAATGAACGCCTCGAGTTTTTAGGTGATAGTGTCTTAGGTCTCATTGTTGCCGATTGGCTTTTTACCCACCTCCCTGAGTCGGATGAAGGGGAATTTAGCCGTATCAAATCGGTCGTTGTCAGTGAAGATAGTTTAGCTTCCATTGCCAAACGCCTCCGAGTCGATAACTTTATCTTAATTGGTAAAGGAGAAGAGTTCAGTGGTGGAAGAAACAAAAAAGCACTCTTAGCCGATTGTATGGAAGCAATCTTTGGAGCGTACTACCTCGATAGTGGCTTTAAGGCTGTAAAAGAGTTAATCCAACGACTGTTACGACCCGAGATAAAAAGTGTATTGGCCAATACCCATAAAAAAGATTATAAAACTCTGTTACAAGAGTATGCTCAAAAACGATTTAAAAATTATCCTCGATACGAAGTAGTGAAGCGAACTGGTCCTGAACACGATCATGTGTTTTGGGTAAAAGTAACTGTTCAAAAAAGAAGTTTTGGTCCGAGCCAAGGACACAATAAGAAAGAGGCCGAACAAGCTGTAGCCCAAATTGCATATGAACAGTTAGTTGGTTCTACCACCCCGTAATTGATGAGTATATATCCCTTTTGCAATCTTCAATAATTGCTCTTTATTGTTTTGTTTAGGATCATCTAATACCGTTTCAAGTAGTTGCTTGAGAACGAGGCCAACTGCTTCCCCTTTAGGGATCCCCGCTTGCATTAAATCATATCCATTAATATCTAAATCTTTTATTGTTAAAGAGCTTCCTTTATGAAGCACCTTGGCGATACGATCGTGTAATTCAATGAGATCTTCAACTTCTTTACTATGGTTTATCGCATAACGATCTGCTTTACGTAACTCAAATAGATTATCCATATACTCAAGTCCTACACGATTGATAAACCTTCTAATTGCTCCATCACTCCATGACGGTTCATAGTGAAACATATGTTGTTTAATAAGGTGTAACACGATAAAAGAGTCTTTATTAGAGAATTTAAGTCTTTGTAATATCTCTTTTGCTAAGGAGACACTCACTTGCTCGTGGTTGTAAAAAGTAACTTTTCCATCAGATGTTACCTTTTTGGTCTCCACTTTTCCAATATCGTGTAACAGTGCGCTCAGGCGTACTAACGCTTTAGAGGAGGGCACTGCATCACAACTGATAAGGGAGTGTTCATAAAGTGGATAGAGATGAAATTCTCCTTGCTCGACGCCTATAGTGGCCTCTAACTCAGGAAGAATCACCTTCAAAGCACCACATTGTTGTAATGATTGAATACCAACAGAAGGCTTTGGGGAACTAAGGATGTGCATCAATTCAACTCTGATGCGCTCTCCACTGATTCTTTGTAAGTTTTCACTGAGTGTACTCATAGCTTCAAAGGTATTTTTTTCAATGGTGAATGCCAGTTGGCTAGAGAATCTACACGCTCGCATGATCCGTAACGCATCTTCACTAAAACGTTGAAAAGGATCTCCAATAGCTCGAACAACTTTATTATAAATATCTGAGATGCCACCGTGAAGATCTGTTAAGGTGCCACTTTTTGCATCAATAGCTAAAGCATTTATCGTAAAATCACGTCTACCTAAATCTTCTTCTAAGTTTCTCACAAACGACACCGAATCGGGACGTCTGAAATCACTATACGGTCCCTCATGGCGAAAGGTAGTTACTTCAAAAGAGTGACCTTTGTATAAAATGGTGACAGTCCCATGGACAATACCAGTTGGAATAACCCGTTTGAAAATCTGTTTCATCTCATCGGGAGTGGCATCGGTAGTAAAATCGTAATCGGTTTGCTCGCGGTTGAGATAAAAATCACGTACAGCTCCCCCTACGATATATAAAGTGTACCCATGTTGGTGAAACTGCGATGCAAAAGAGGAAATTGTAGTACTTATTGGGAAAGCTCTCATACAGGGTATGCTACTTAGGCATAACTGTAGTTGTCAATACGATTGAACAGTTCAAGGCAAATGTTTTATAGTTGCCATGAGAGGCAAGATGTTTCTCTCATAGTTGTAAGGAGTCCAAGTTAATGTTTAAGGCAGTCGATCCAAAAGTTGATTTTCCAAAGATGGAAGAGGGAATCCAATCTTTCTGGGAAAAAGAGCGTATTTACCGAAAATCGGTCGATTCTCGATCAGAAGATAATGAGTACGTATTTTATGATGGCCCTCCATTTGCAACAGGATTGCCACACTATGGTCACTTAGTGCCAGGTACCATTAAAGACCTCTATCCCCGTTACCAAACCATGAAAGGCAAACGAGTCAATCGTCGCTTTGGATGGGATTGTCACGGTCTTCCCGTTGAATATGAAATTCAGAAAAAACTCAACATCAGTGGTCATAAAGAGATTACTGAATACGGAGTTGCTAAATTTAACGACGCTTGTCGCTCCATTGTGTTACGCTACACCAGTGAATGGGAAGCTACCATTAACCGAATGGGAAGATGGGTCGACTTTGAACATGGGTATCGAACTATGGATACCGATTATATGGAGTCGATTTGGTGGGTATTTAAAACACTATATGAAAAAGGGCTGATTTATGAAGGATATACGATCCTTCCTTATAGTCCTGCTTTAGCAACGCCTTTATCAAACTTTGAGGTGAACTTAGGTGGATACCAAGATGTTGTTGATCAAGCTTTGACAGTCCGCTTTAAAATGGATGGTGAAAAGAACACCTATTTCCTTGCTTGGACAACCACTCCTTGGACCTTACCAAGTAACTTAGCTTTAGCTTTGGGTCCAGATATTACTTACGTAAAGGTGAGAGATATCGAAGATGACGTGTTTTACATCCTTGCAGAAAATAGATTAGAGACCTATTACAAAGAGCCAAACCAATACGAAGTTGTTCAAAAGTATCAAGGAAGCGAATTAGGGGGTATCTCTTATGAACCATTATTCCCATTTTTTGCCCACTTAAAAGAAGAGAGTGGTGCTTTTATCACCGTATTGGGCGATTACGTCTCAACTGAAGATGGTAGTGGTATTGTCCACACAGCACCCGGCTTTGGTGAGGATGACTATGAGGTGTTAAAGGGAACTGGTATTCCTGTAGTGTGTCCTATTGATGATGATTGTCGCTTTACTGAAGAAGTGTCACTTTGGCAAGATGTCTTTGTCAAAGATGCCGACCCCTCTATCATCAAACACTTGAGAAAGCAAGGTGCAATTGTGAAACAAGAGAACTACCTTCACAGTTACCCATTTTGCTACCGTACCCATAAACCTCTTATTTATCGAGCAGTGAGTTCTTGGTTTGTCGATATTGGCAAACTCAAAGAGTCGATGCTCAATGCCAATGAACAAATCACTTGGATGCCCGATCACTTAAAACATGGCCGATTTGGTAAATGGTTAGAAGGGGCACGGGATTGGTCAATTAGCCGTAACCGCTTTTGGGGAAACCCCATTCCAGTGTGGAAAAGTGACCAAAGTGATTATATCGAAGTTATCGGCTCTATTGATGAGTTAGAAGAGAAAAGTGGCGTTCGAGTCGACGATCTTCATAAACAGTATGTCGATGAAATCACCTGGCCCAGTGCTGATGGGAAAGGGACGATGAGACGTATTAGTGAAGTATTGGACTGTTGGTTTGAATCGGGCTCAATGCCGTATGCACAAAATCACTACCCATTTGAGAACAAAGAGTATGTCGATAACCACTTCCCAGGAGACTTTATCTGTGAAGGGTTAGACCAAACACGAGGTTGGTTTTATACCCTTGTGGTAGTTGGCGCTGCCTTATTTGATAAACCTGCTTTTTACAATGTTGTAACAAATGGAATAGTCTTAACTGCAGATGGGAAAAAGATGTCCAAGTCACTGAAAAACTATAGTGACCCGATGGAATTAGTGAATGCATATGGAGCAGATGCTTTAAGATTTGCATTGATGAATAGTGCTGTCACTCGTGCTGAAGATTTAAAATTTAGTGATGATTTAGTGAAAGATGTCTTAAAGAGCCTCCTTATCCCCCTGTGGAACGCCTACTCATTCTTTGTCACCTACGCAAATATCGACGGGTATGAGATTTCTCACACCCCAGTGGATCAATTAACTCACCCCATGGATCGGTGGATTATCTCAGAGAGCCAACACATGATTAAAGAGGTGAGTGAAGCGTGGGACCATTATGAGACTCAACGTGGATGTAATGCTATTTTAGAGTTTATCGACTCACTCAATAATTGGTATATCCGACGATCTCGAAGAAGATTTTGGAGATCAGAGAACGATTTAGATAAAAAACAGGCATACGATACATTGTATCGTGTGTTAATGAGTGTTATTACCGTTGCTGCTCCAGTGATTCCTTTTACTACTGAAGAGATCTTTTTAAATTTAAAGACGGCTACACATAACGAATCGGTCCACCTTGAGTTGTTCCCTACATACAATGAAAGTGAAAGAGATCTTGAACTTGAACAAACTATGAGAGTCACTCGCCAAGCTATTACTCTTGGTCGATCACTTCGTAGTAGTCAAAACATTAAGACTCGACAACCACTGAGTACTCTTTTTGTCGTCACTCGGGATGCTCAAGAGCGAAACATCTTAGATGAGATGACTCCTATTATTAAAGAAGAGTTAAATGTAAAAGAGATCTCAATTGACTCTGATGAGTCGACCTTAGTCTCCTACAGTGCTAAAGCCAACTTTAAGGTCTTAGGTCCAAAACTTGGTAAGAGTATGAAAGAGGTCGCCTCTCTCATTGAGCAATTTGAGAACACAACAATAGCCTCAATGTTAGAAGGGGAGATGGTGAGTGTGAGTTACTCACAAGGGGATATTGAACTTGGTCAAGAAGATCTTATGATTCAACGTACTGAGACCGAGGGGAGAAAAGTTCTTAACGAGGGAAGTCTCACCATTGGATTTGATACCCTTATCACTGAGAGTCTCCTTTTAGAAGGTCTTGCTCGAGATATTGTTCGTGGAGTTCAAAACCTCCGTAAAGAGCGTGACTTTGATGTCTCTGATCGTATAATGTTATCAATCTCAGGCGATGAGTTAGTTAAAAAGATGTTTGACTCTTCAAAAGAGTATATTGCTAAAGAGACTTTAGCTGTTGAGATCTCCTTTAAAGAAGAGAAAAACAGTGTTGAAATATTATGTGGAGAGGGTAGTGCTCGTATTGCTATTGAAAAAGCATAAATACCTCCTCTTTATTGCCACCACACTGATACTCTTCAGTGTGGTAGGCTGTGTTCATACACCACTATTTACCGATGATCACTACTTTCAAGCACTTGGAAAACCAGGCCAATTTGTTATCACTGTTGATACTACCCATTACGAGGATCTCCCTAAAGAGTTACAAACCTCACTTGATCAATTAGGAGATCTACAAAAAAGAGTTGAACGCATCTCATTTGAATTATATGACCCACATAGGGCAATCACCGATTTTGACCAACAATATCACATTCGTGGGGCCATTGAAGGAAGATTGCCAAAAAACTTCGTCAATGCATCTTTGAAAAAATGGAGTAAAGTAAAGACCGATTCAGTCACCTATTACTACAACAATGATCTTCGCCTCGGGGCCTACTCTCCACAATCGAATCTTGTTTTGTTTAGTAGCGATGATTTTTCTTCTCACTACGAATCTACCATCACCAATCGAGAGAAATACATCAGCGATGAGTATGCTCACTTATTACAACGTTCAGTTGTTGGTCTTTATGCAGGATCACCACAAGTGATGGTAGATATTGGATTAAACATTCCAAAAAGTGTCATAATCCACTCAAACTCACTTTTGTTAATGCTTCATAAAGAGGGGGATACGTACCAATTAAGTGGGATTATCGAGATGCAAGATGAAAAGTTAGCTTCCTCTCTTTCCATTTTAGTGAAAAGTTCGTATATTTCCCAAAAGCGGAGAAACAAAGAGCCTTTGGGAGATCTCACCTCAATATTTGTTGAGGAGGGAAATAGGTTGTATATTAACAACCTTGAACTCTCAGAAGAACAATCTCAAACGATGTTCTCACTTCTTACTCCCGCTTTCTAATGTGTTATCAGGAGTTGTTGTCGTATGCCTTTTTATGAGTATGAGTGTGCATCGTGTCATAATCAGTTTGAAGTTCATCAAAGCATGAGTGATGAACCATTATCAATATGTCCCGCTTGTAACGGTAAAGTGAAACGTCTGATTAGTCCAACTAGTGTCATCTTCAAAGGAAGTGGTTTTTATATCAACGATTCAAAAGGTTCTGAATCAAAAAGTTCCTCAGCAAGTGAATCAGAGAGTTAAAGAAAAACCGTTTCTACCTCTTGTAACGCTTTATCAATCAGTGCTTCAAGATTCAATGAGAAATAACTCTCTCTCATAAACTCTACATCTGGTTTTACCAGTGGGTGTTTTGGACTAAAGATGGTACAGCAATCTTCATACGGTAAAATTGAAGTCTCATACGTACCAATCTGACGAGCAATATCAATTATCTCAACTTTATCCATCCCCACCAGTGGTCGTAGCACCGTTAAAGAGGCCATGCTATTGGTAAAATTTAAACTCTCAATAGTTTGAGACGCTACTTGGCTTAATGCTTCACCCGTAATTAACGCTTTACACCCACGCTGCATTGCGAGTTTCTCACTTAATTGAACCATTGCTGCACGCATAATCAGTGTTTGTTGCTCCTCAGGCGCATGAGCTTTCATATATAACTGACACTCAGTGAAAGGAACAACGTGTACAGTAAGACCTTGAAGATAGGGAGAAAGAATCTTTGCTAAAGAGAGTACTTTCTCTTTTGCTTCATCGGAGGTGTAAGGATAAGCGTGAAAATAGATTGCCTCTTGTTTCAAACCTCTTTTAGCCATCATATAAGAGGCTACAGGGCTATCGATGCCTCCACTGAGCATTAACATTGCTTTTCCAGCTGAACTCACTGGAAGGCCTCCAAGGCCTTTTGTTTGAGAGCTATAGAGATAGACTTTATCACGAACCTCGACATATAAGATTCGATCAGGCGTTCTTACGTTTACTTTTAGTTGAGGATGTTCCTGTAAGATAGCTGCCCCTAAGTGGGCACTGATTTCATAGCTGGTAAGAGGGAAGCCTTTATCGGCACGAACAGTTTCAACCTTGAATGTAGAAATTCCATCAATAAACTCACTTTGATGGCTTAATGTAAGAGCTACTTGTGTTATGTCATCCATATTCTTTGAACAACGAAGTGCTTGTGAGTAGCCAACAATGCCAAAAGTTGTACTTAAAGCATGTTTAATGTGAGAAAGAGGAGCGCTTTGATCTATTTCAATAAACATCCGCCCCTTTTGTCTTGAAAATACATTGTGATACGGACGGAGTTTAGATTTAATATTATCTTTTAACTGTTTTTCAAACAGATTGCGATTTTGTCCTTTGAGGGCAATTTCACCTTGTTTAATCAAATATAATTTAGTGTCCACGAGTGCGACCTCCTATAGCTAGATGTAGTTGTTGATGTGTCTCAATAAGGGTGTGAGCAAGAGCTTTGATTTCATCCACAGTTGTGCGATGGCCAAAACTTATTCGTAAGGATGAGTGTGCCTCTTTTTTTGAAAGACCACTGGCGAGTAATAACGAGTGAGAAGAAGCAGTACTGTTATGAGAACATGCAGAGCCACTTGAGACATCAAATCCCTTGTCACTGAGTACTCGAGCAAATACCTCTGATGGAATAGGGACAACACTGATGTGGATAATAGAAGCAACAACATCTCTCTCTTTATAGGGGTGTATCACTTTGATAGGCGAATAACTTTTTAGCTCTTGTTCAAAGATCTCACGTAGTTCCTTCAAAAAGATGAGATCACTTTCTAGTGAATGCACTGTGCGAGATAAAGCTGTATTCATGGCAGCAATTGAGGCGATGTTTTCAGTACCAGGACGTAAACCACCTTCTTGGTTTCCCCCTCTACTTAAAGCTTCAATAGACCCTTTTTTAAGATATAGGATACCTACACCACGAACTCCCTCAAATTTGTGTGAGCTAAAAGAGGCTGCATCGACATCTAAGTTCTCTAATTGTAGAGGCATTTTTCCAACTGCTTGAACAGCATCGCAGTGAACAAATATAGGTTTACTTTGTGAGCGCACTAATTGTACTGCCTCTTTAATAGGTTGAATTGTCCCCAATACATTTTGTACCAGCATTAAAGAGACTAATTGAGTGTTCTCATTTAAAAGAGACTCAAAGTGTTGAAGATCTATATAACCATCTTTAGCTTTTACCACATGGACGGTAAAACCATGATGTTCTAATAATCTTGTATATTGAGAAACAGAGGCGTGTTCTAAAGAGGAGATAATAATTTCCCCTTGAGTTCTTTTCCACAAAAGAGAGTTAAAGATAATACTGTTTGATTCAGTACCACCAGAGGTATAAAAAATCTGCTTTGAATCAACATCTAATAATTGAGCACTCAATTCTCTTTGTTCTTGTAAAAAAAGAGCAGCTTGTTTCCCATCGGCATGAACAGCAGATGGGTTTGCCCAATAGAGTGTGGCAACTTCGTTATATCTCTCTAAGGCCTCACGAGCTAAATAGGTCGTTGCAGCCCAATCAAAATAGGAGCGTTTCATACCCTTATATTCCTCTAAAAGGAGTGTTATGACAATCACCTCACTTGAAGTTGTCCACTTCTTATAGGTATAACAGGTTATGGAACTTTTAATGAACGTAAAATTAGGTGGTATCGATAGTAGTGTTTACCGTGTTGAATCGATTCACCAAGTAAAAGAGAACCTCGATCCTGCCTCTAAGACCCTTTGGGTGTGTGACTCTCATACGCAACAATATCTACCAAAGGGAGTCGATGTAGTTATTCTTCCACCCGGAGAAGAGACTAAAAGTTTTGATGGAATAGATCTGATAGTCGAAAGAGCTCTTGAATTACAACTTGATCGTAATAGTACCTTTGTTGCTTTAGGTGGTGGTGTCGTATGTGATATCACAGCTTTTGTCGCTTCAATCTATATGAGAGGATGTTCGTTGGTATTAGTTCCAACCACCTTATTAGCGATGGTTGATGCCTCTTTAGGGGGCAAAACTGCCATCGACTTTAAAGAGACAAAGAACTTACTTGGCTCTTTTTATCCTGCTCATGAAATTTACATCTACTCACACTCACTTCATACACTTTCAGATCAAGAGTTTTTAAGTGGGTTAGGGGAGGTTATTAAACACTCTTTATTAACTAAAGAGCGTGAGTTATATACCTACCTTTTAAACAACAAAGAGCAGATCCTCTTGCGTGATGATCGCACCCTCAGTGAATTAATCCTCTATTCATTAGAGGTGAAACGGTCATTTATTGAACAAGACCCACAAGAGAGGTTAGGTCTCCGTGCTGCTTTAAATTTAGGACACACCTTTGCCCACGCCTTGGAGGTTGAATCCTCGTTTGGTATTACCCATGGAGAAGCTGTGATGTGGGGAGTTGCTCAAGCTTTAGAGATTGGTGTCACATTACACATTACAGATTCAGAATTTGCCCAACAGTATCTTTCGTTAATCCAAGAGTATGGATACTCTTTACACCACAAGATTAACGATAGAAAGTTATTTTTTGCCGCCATGGAGCGTGATAAAAAAAGATCAAGCAAGGGAGTATTTTTTGTCTTAATGGCTCACCAAGGGCAACACGTGTATCAACAAATTTCTCGTTCTGTGTTAGAGAAGCAACTAATCATACAATGAGACTAATTGATTAAAGAGTTTTTGAACCCTGTTAGCTAAGGGAGATTTTTCTACATCGTATAAGAGTTGTGTTAAAGCATATAATGAGTTGTCTAATGCTTCAAAAGCACTATCAGTGACTCCAAAGCGGTATACTCCACTTGCTGAATACTCTAAAAAGATAAAACCCAACTCTTTTTTCCTCTTTTTAAGACGGCAAAGGGCTAACACCCACTCTAAGTTGTCATATAAGTTATCTAAATCGGTGGTGTAAAAGACCCCTTTTGGGGGAGCTTCTAAAATACCTTTATCTAAAAAGAGTTTTCCATCGAGATCTAAAATAGTTTGTAGACGATCACCGTAATGAATATAGTGTCCTTGGTATGAGAGTGTAGCAGGGATGTTTTTAGGACGAGTTCGGGCAGTTTTATTTGCACGAGCTAAATAGGCTAATTCTTCCACTGGAATAATAACAACTCGCCTTTTCCCTTTAGGACCTTGGGCAAATTGAAATGGGTGTTTGTAAATGAGTGTTATCTCCCCTTTGCCCTCTTTTTCCAAGGTAGTGCGACTCTGTTTTGGTTTCTCTTTTCGCTCTTTAGCTACTCCCTTTTTTAATGAGTTTACTAACTGGGAACGTAAGTCACTGTGAATTGAGTTTAACCACTCTCTTTTTAATGGAGAGACGGTACGGGCATACAAACGTGAGGTTTGGACAATTTCCCCCGCTAGGATATATTGAGGAAGTTCACTAAACCACGCAGATCCTGGATGTAAAAAGATTTGTCCTGCAGTAAGAGTTTGATAGATATTCCGTTGAGAACGGATACACACATTTTGTAACAACCCTGTTGCTAAGCAACACAGATACTCTTTTTGTGATCCTCCACTAGTAAGTGGAAAACCTAATTCACTTACAATTTCAGATAACTGCTCTTTGACGTGATGAATCTCTCCCATCGAAGGGATATCTAAATAGTAGCGTTTACACCAGTTCTCTTTCGCTTTTTTCCCTCTTTGTTTGAGGTATCTCTCGTATATCTCTAAGTATGAGATAAAATCTCCCATCTCATTGTTAAAAACACGATGAGCCTCTTTAGCTTGAGCTTCTTCTCCAGGAGGGAGAATAAAAGGAGATTTAGAAGAGAGAAAGGCTACTGCAGTAATAACTTCGTCTAACACGTTAGGGGCGCTCACCATAGCTTCGACTAACACTCGTGAGTGACGAGGAAGAAGGGGAAAGCGGACCATCATATCCCCAATGTCAGTGATGTGACGTTTGTCATCTATGGCGCCAATGAACTTAAGTGTCTCTTCGGCACTAGTAATAGCACGTTTTTTTGGTTTTGTGATAAAAGGGAATGACTCATACTCATAAATGCCCAATTCACTCATCCGTAGTACAACTTCAGATAGATCGACTCGTAAAATCTCTTCTAAAGCGTACCGATGTCGACTGTTGTAATCCTCTTTTGTGTAGAGTCTATAACAGACTCCTGGGGCAACTCTTCCTGCTCTTCCAGAACGTTGTTCACATGAGGAGCGGCTAATGGGTAAACTCACTAACGAAGAGGTAAAGTTCATTTGGTTGTAGTAATTTACTTTTGCTACTCCTGAGTCGATAACGACTTTAATGCCATCTATGGTAATACTTGTTTCGGCAATGTTCGTAGCAACAACGACTTTTGTTTTCCCTTGAGGAGTTGGAATAAAGACTCGATGTTGCTCCTCTTTAGAGAGACGTCCAAAAAGGGGTAACACCATCATCTTGTGATGTAGTGGTGAACTTTGGAGATAACTCATTGCCATTTTGATATCAAATTCACCTGGTAAAAAGATAAGGAGGTCTCCTTGATCTTCAGTGATACTTTTTTCTACTAACGAGGTAATCACTTCAAAAATCTCATCTCGGTCGTAGGGGCGAGTGAGAGGTTTGTAATTCACAGTGACAGGAAATGGGCGTGAATCAATCTTAATAATGGGAGCATTATTGTAAAAAGAACTAAAGACTTTAGTGTTTATCGTAGCTGATGAGATGATAAGCTTAAAATCGGGGCGTTGAGCAAGTACATGATGTAATAGGCCTAACACAAAATCGATGTTTAAACTCCGCTCGTGTGCTTCATCGACTAACATCACCGAATAACGACTTAATAAGGGATCGGCTTTTAACTCCATCAAAAGCATCCCATCAGTCATCACTTTAATTTTAGTATTGGCTTCGGTGGTATCACTAAAGCGCATTTTATAACCGACAAATCCAGGCTCTTTATCAATTTGTTTTTCGATAAATTCACTTACTGAGAGTGTTGCAATACGACGAGGTTGGGTGATACCGACCATCTTTTCATCAGTATAACCAGCTTCATGTAAAATAAGGGGGATTTGAGTCGTCTTTCCACTTCCAGTTGGAGATTCAACGACGATTACTTGATTTTCTTTTAAGGAAAAGAGGATCTCTTTCCGGTGTTGATACACAGGAAGGTGAGTCATGGTAAACATGTTTTACATCCTCTTTAAGTGTTCAACCACATCTTCCAATTTGAGATGAGGGTAGTCAGTCCGACTCTCTAAGTGTCTCAATGTAAATTGACCTTGTTCAGTGTGGTACAACCCATAGGGGATATGGTGTGCTTGAGCATATTTGAACTGAGGCCCCATCTTCTTTGTCTCTAATAATAAGAGGGTGCTAATTCCCTCTTTTCGTAAGAGATGGGCAGTTTTATGGTAGTGAATAGAAAGCTCCTCATCTTGGTTAAAAATAATCACATCACTCGCAGAGAGTTCACTTACCAAGGGATGATCTAACTCCTCTAAAGCAGTTAACAGGCGATCTAGTCCAATAGATGCCCCTACACCTGGAAGGTGTTGTTTTGTATATAAAGAGGCTAAATCGTTGTACCGACCACCTGAACAAATAGAACCAATGTCAGGTAGATCATCTAACAGTGTCTCATAGACAATTCCTGTATAGTAATCTAACCCACGAGTAATCGATGGGTCGATTGTGAATCGATCTTCAATACCGAGGTGTTCTACATAGGTAAGCAATTGTTGTAAGTGATTAATATGAGTCTCAGCACTCGGGATAAGAACTCTCATCTCCTCTAAGGTCTCAAATGGGGTGTTATCCTTATGTGAATGGATGTATTTAAGAATAGTATCAGTTGTTTTTTGATCTTGTAAGAGAGTAATAAGTTGTTCTTGTACCGCATCAGCACCAATTTTACTTATTTTATCGATAATGCGCAAAATCTCAGTAGAGTGGTTTTCAACCCCTAATGAAGCTAATAACTCATTTAAGATTCCTCGGTGTGATAGTAAAATGGTGAACTTTTCTACATCGAGCGCCACTAGTGCACTGTGAATCATAGTCACAATTTCGACATCGGCTTGAAGTGAGTCAATTCCAACGATATCAAAATCACATTGGAAGAACTCTCGATATCTCCCTTTTTGAGGATTCTCTCCTCGCCACACTTTAGCAACATGAAACCGTTTAAAGGGGAGTTGAAGATGATGAGTGTGAGTTGCCATAAAACGGGCAAAGGGGACAGTTAAATCGAATCTTAAAGCTACATCACGCCCACCGTTATCGAGGAAGTGGAAGATCTGTTTATCGGTTTCACCACCACCTTTACCAAGGAGTACTTCGGTGTACTCTAAAGCAGGTGTATCGATAGGGACAAAGCCGTATGTGGAAAATGTCTTTTCTAATGTGGCTATAACCTCTTTTTTAATAATTTCTTGTCGAGGAAGGGAGTCTCTAAAGCCCTTTAGCACTTTTGGTTGTATCATGAAAATAAAGCTCCTGTTGCTTTTTTAGGTGAGATGGTATACACACATGAGTGTAAACAAATCAGTTGGAAACTGCAAGAAGTCCGTATAAAGGAACATCATGCGAATACGCTACAAAAGAGATGCTGGTGGAAATCATGTTCCAGTTGCACACATCTTTACGTCAAATGAACATAATATTGAACCAAAGAGAATTGACCTCGATGCACTATGGGTTGTGAAAAAATTAAAGCAATCACGACATGAAGCGTATATTGTGGGTGGAGCAGTGCGTGATTTACTGTTGGGAAGAACTCCTAAAGATTTTGATATCTCCACAAGTGCAACTCCTCGCCAAGTGCATAAAATATTTTGGAATGCTCGTATTATTGGTCGTCGTTTTCGATTAGTCCATCTCACATTTAGCGATAAAATTATCGAAGTATCTACCTTTCGTAGTGGTGATGATGAGGAAGGTGGAAGTATCTATGGTACAGTCGACCAAGATGCGAAAAGAAGAGACTTCACAATTAACAGTTTATATTACGATCCCACCGATGGGTCGTTGTTAGATTTTAACAACGGTCTTGAAGATATTAAAAGAAGACGTATTGTTTCGGTGATTCCGCTACCAGATTCATTTATTGAAGATCCGGTTCGTATGATTCGAGCTATTAAATATAGTGTTAGTACTACATTTGCTATCGCTTATAAAACAAGACGGTCAATCAAAAAGAATTATCAACACTTAGCACGAGTCTCCACTTCTCGCTTAACAGAAGAGGTCTCTAAAATCTTAGCTTCAGGCTATGCCAGTGCAATCATACAAGAACTTCAAGCATATAAGTTATTAGTGTACGTTCTTCCATGTATCAGTGTCTCTAAGGATATACATAAAGTGTACTCTTCTTTAGATCAACTCGATACATTAATCAATGAGGCAAAACAAAGCGGGGAGGAGAGTGTTGAGCAATTAAAAGCTGAGATGATAAAAGCTCTTGTTGCACCGTTTATAGAAAAGCCAGATTCCTTTGAACAGATAGAAGAGCTGTTTAAAGAGACGTATCTCACAGTAAAGAATTTGATCAATCCATTAACTCCACCAAATTATGATGTGGAGATGGCAACGACTCTCTTATTAAAGAGTTGGAATTTGGAGATTCCTCCTCACTGCATTAAATCGCGTAAACCGATTAGATTGCCAAATGCGATAGGTTTTAAAACTAAAAGCCAGAAAAGAGAGACACAACGGACGAAAAAAGGGCAACAAGCAGGACGCTCTTCTCATAAAAGAAGAAAAAGAACGAAAGGGAAGGCTAACCCCACTCCTCAATCTCAAGATTCACCTTAGAGACAAAAATACCACCATATTTTTCTAGTGCATCTGCAATATACTCTTGTAAGCCGGCTAAAGAGGTTGATATTTGGTGTCTCATAGGAACACGAAGTTTCACTGTAAGGTTGTACCCTTCGGGAACCACGTTCGCTAAGACCTTCTTTACTTTAATCACATTATCAAACTCATCGAGACAATGAATAACCATTTGAGTCAAAGCCGACTCACTCATCGTTATTTTCCCATATTGACTAAACTCAGGACGAACAATGGTCTTTTCATATCCTTTTTGTCTTCTATTCCAAGGCCAAGAAAATTTGCGTTTAAAAAAGACTCTCATTGAGTCGTAGACAATCTGTGGATAGTTACGGGTAATTTCAATACTTGGAACAGGGATGACGTGTTTCCCCTCTGAGAACCGTATTCTCATAGCAGTTTCTATCTCTTCACGAGTAGCAATCTCTTCAATGTGAAATATTCTTTCAATGTTAGGCAAATAAAGGCGTGCAGCAATTTTATGAACCATCTTTTCGCTTGTACCAATAATCAATAACCTGCGGTATTTAGCTTTTTGTAGAGCCTCTAGGGCTTGAGCTTGATGTTCATCATCATCAAATAGTGCAGTACGTACAGCAGTTAAGAAGTTTTGTTCCCGTTTGGCAGAGCGTCCAGCTAAGATACGATCCCCTTGGATGAGTAACCCATCATCGATGATAACATCGATATTATGCTTTTGAGCGATGAGTTTTGAGCGGAAACTCTTACCTGTCCCACTTTTTCCAACTAAAGCGAAAATCTTTGTTCCACGAATCTTCCAAAAAACCTGACGTATGATACGGTTCATGTTTACTGTTATACCCTTTTTCTTGTAAGATATGAAGACGTAGTTCGATTTCAATGTTACAATCAATCAAAGAGGGTAAACCGCCCTCTCTTTATATAAAGGAGTTTCACACCATGGTGAGAATATCAACGTTCAAAAAGGGCGGAGTGCACCCTAAAGATAAGAAGGAGTTATCTCATAGTCAAGCTATTGAGATCCTACCGACTCCTTCTGAGTTAGTCATTCCGCTATCGCAACACCTTGGCGCTCCAGCCAAGCCGCTTAAAGAGAAAGGGGAGAGTGTTACAGCAGGAGAGAAAATTGGAGAAGCCTCTAGTTTTATCTCAGCTGACATCCACTCGCCTGTGAATGGGACAATTCTTGAAATTCGCAAAGTGATGTTAGCTAACAGTATTAAAACTGACGCCTTTGTGATTGAAGTTGATCCCGATTCCCCTTTCGCTACTTATGATGAACAGCCGTACGACTCGCTCTCTTCTAAAGAGATGTTAGATCTTGTTAAAGAGATGGGTATTGTCGGTACTGGTGGAGCAACATTCCCCACCCATGTGAAACTCGCTGTTCCTAAAGGAGCTTCAGTCGAGTCATTGGTAATCAATGGTGTTGAGTGTGAACCCTATTTAACTGCAGATCACCGTCTTATGTTAGAAGAGACAACAAACGTCTTAAAAGGGATTATGTTCGTTGCTAAAATCACCGAAGCTAAAAACATTATCATCGGAGTTGAGAATAACAAAGCCGATGCAATTGAGGCTCTCAATCAAAAGATTAGAGAACTTACTTTACCTATAACTGTTGTTCCTCTGAAAGTGAAATATCCACAAGGTGATGAGAAACAACTTCTTAAAGCAACTATTAACCGTGAAGTCCCTTCAGGTAAATTACCTCTTGATGTTGGAGCTGTGGTGGTGAACGTAGGGACCGCATTTGCTATTTATGAAGCTATTGCTTTACGTAAACCCCTCATTGATCGAATTGTCACCATCAGTGGAGAAGCTGTGAGTGAACCAAAGAACGTTCGAGTTCCCATTGGGAGTAAAGTGAGCGACTTAGTTGAGTATGCTGGAGGCTTTAAAGTTCAACCAGATCGAATCGTCAGTGGTGGTCCTATGATGGGATTTGCATTTTATGATCAAAGTACGCCAGTGACTAAAGGATTTTCGGGAGTATTAGCCTTAGTAGATGAAAAATCAAATAAAGCGACAAAAACACCTTGTATTTCATGTGGTAAGTGTGTTGCAGTGTGCCCTATGGGATTACAACCAACACGTTTGTATCGCTTAATTGAGAATAGAAAATATGAAGAGGCCATGAAGTTGAATTTGATGGACTGCAAAGAGTGTGGAAGTTGTTCATACGTTTGTCCTGCCCATCTTCCATTAGTTCATGGTATGAAACTTGGAAAACGGTTAGGGAGGAAGTAGATGGAAGATCCAATGGTTATAGTTTCTTCATCGCCCCATCTGCATGATCGAGCGAGTACAGCTTCAATGATGTGGGATGTGTCGATTGCATTAGCTCCTGCAGCTTTATGGGGAGTGTATGTATTTGGTGTTCGAGCTTTGGTGATTCTTCTTATTTCAATAGCATCATCAGTCGGTGTTGAATTTTTACTCAATCGATTAAGTAAAGAGTCGACACTTGCCGACGGTTCAGCATTTTTAACGGGTTTACTTATTGGAATGAACCTCCCAGCAGACTCATCTATTGCAGTACCTATCATTGCAAGTGCATTTGCGATGTTTGTTGTGAAGTGGACATTTGGTGGATTAGGGGCAAACTGGATTAACCCAGCTTTAGCAGCTCGGGTATTTGTCTTTTTCTCATTTACAAATTTGATGAATACCTACCGTCTCCCTAAAACACTCATTGGGGTCGATAGTGTTACTTCAGCAACCATGTTAACTGAGATGAACATGGCCATGAGTGATGGTGCTGTCACTGGTTTGACTTCCACAGGAATATTAGAGGCAGTTCAATACCCATTTACCCAATTTGCGTCATCGCTTAGTTCATGGTTTCAATCGGTCTTACGTATCAACGTCTCTCCATATACCATTGATGCTTTTTTTGGGAATATGAGTGGATGTATTGGAGAAGTATCTGCTTTCTTATTACTAGTTGGAGTCATCTATCTCTTTGCTCGTAAGATTATTACTTGGCACATCCCAATCTCCTTTTTAGCCACCTTTAGTCTCTTAGCTTGGGTCTTTGGTGGAGTTCGTAATGGACTTGGACTATTTGAAGGGGATTTTGTGTTACAACTGTTCAGTGGTGGTATGATGTTAGGGGCCTTTTTTATGGCAACCGATATGGTCACCAGCCCCACAACCTATAAAGGGATGATTATTTTCGGTATTGGTGGAGGATTTTTAGTCTTCTTACTCCGCTATTTTGGTTCTCTTCCCGAGTCAGTCTCTTTAGCAATCATCGTGATGAACATTTTTGTTCCTACCATTGATCGCTATATCCTTCCTAAACGGTTTGGAGAAGTGACAAAAACTAGAAAAGAGAGTAAGGGGGTAGAAGCATGAAGTTTGTAGCACGTGTTGGTATTACCTTAACCCTTATTGCAGGAATTGCTGCATTATCACTTGCTTTGGTGAATGCCCTTACAGCTCCTAAGATTGCTGAATATGAAGCAATGGTTATTCAACAAGCTTTAGCAGAGGTCAGTGGCGGATACACTTTAGGTGAAAGCACAACTGAGAATTTAGGCACTGGTGTGAGTGCTCAACATCAATTGCTTGATAGCGATGGAAATCTTGCCGGTTATATTCTTCAACTCGACGGAATTGGTTATGGTGGAGAGATGACTGTTATGGCAAGTTACCACATTGATGGAGAAATTGTTGATGCTCGATTGTTAGCTAACAGTGAGACCCCAGGTCTTGGAAAGAAAGCTGAAGAGCCAAGTTATATGAATAAGTTTGTTGGGACCGGAGGAGATCGTGAGGTCCCTGTAAAAATAAATCAATTGGCAAAAGCCGATGCCGATAGTATTAGCGGTTCAACTGTGACATTTAATGGAATTGCAAAAACCCTTGCGTTTGGATCTCATTATGTCACTTCTTTGGGAGGCAAGTAATGGAAAAAAATCGTCTTAGCGTCCTCACAAAAGGGATCTTTAAAGAAAACCCAGTATTTATCATTATGCTGGGATTGTGTCCGACATTGGGAGTTACAACTCAAGTTGTGAACGGAATAGGGATGGGCTTAGCAGTTATTTTTGTACTGCTGTTTTCAAACGTCTTTATTTCACTGTTGAAAGATTTTATTCCTTCTAGTGTTCGTATACCTGCTTATATCGTCATTATTGCCGCTTTTGTCACCATAGTTGAGATGTTGATGCACGCTTTTGCACCTGCGGTGTACCAAGCTTTAGGTATTTTCTTACCGTTGATAGTTGTTAACTGTATCATCTTAGGTCGAGCTGAAGCATTTGCAAGTAAAAATAGTGTCCTCGATTCTGCTTTGGATGGAATTGGTATGGGAGTAGGTTTTACCTTATCACTTACCTTAATTGCCCTAATTAGAGAGATGTTTGGTTCAGGTACCATTACCTTAATGCCAATGGGATCTTTCAGTGGTGTTATTAAGATTCCAGTGCTTTACACCTATCCAGTTCGAGTTATGACTTTAGCAGCTGGAGCTCTGCTTTTAATGGGATATTTAAAAGCATTTTTTGAGTGGTACTCACAAAGGAAAAAGGCTTAAGAGATGACATATATTGCAATATTTATCACATTTATTTTTGTTAATAACTTTATTTTATCCCAATTCTTAGGACTGTGTCCTTTTATTGGGGTTTCGAGAAACAGTGAATCGGCAATCGGGATGGGAATGGCAGTAACCTTTGTTATGGGAATTGCTTCCATTATGACGTGGATTATCTACCACGCCATCTTACTCCCTCTCCAATTACAATACTTACAAACACTCTCATTTATCTTGTTGATTGCTGCGTTAGTTCAATTTGTTGAGATGATTATTCAAAAGAACTCCCCAGGATTGTATAAAGCATTGGGAATCTTCCTTCCACTTATTACAACGAACTGTGCTGTGTTGGGAATTGCCATTATGAATATTGGTGAAAACTACTCACTGATGGAGAGTTTTGCTGCTGGAGTTGCTGCTGGTATTGGTTTTACCTTAGCATTGATTTTAATGAGCAATATTCGTGAACGCTTAGATTTACACCCAGTGAGAAAAGTATTCCAAGGTGTTCCAATTGCTTTTATTAGTGGTGGATTGATGGCCTTAGCATTTATGGCTTTCGATAAATCCCTCATTACAAACTTGCTGGGGTAGTAGTTGTATGAATATATTATTTGCTTTTCTAATCATATCGGTCTTATCTCTGTTGTTGGGATTGGGCCTTGCTGTGGCAAGTCAAAAACTTGCCGTCGAAAAAGATGTCCGTGCTGAATTAATTTTAGAAGCTCTTCCAGGTGCTAACTGTGGAGCGTGTGGATATCCCGGTTGTAGTGGATATGCCGATGCTTTAAGTGCTAAAGAGGCTGAAAATGGTCTGTGTACACCTGGAGGAGCAGAAACAGCGGTAAAGGTTGCTGAAATCTTAGGAGAAGAGGCAACTGAGATGGGGGAGAAGATGGTTGCTTTTGTCCACTGTCGTGGAAACAATGAGTTAACCAAACGAAACTTCGTCTATGATGGAGTTGAGGAGTGTAGTGCAGCGTTCATGCTTCTGGATGGAGAGTCTGCATGTACGTATGGATGTCTTCATCAAGGATCGTGTATTCAGGTGTGTCCAACCGATGCCATTTACCGCGATGAGATTGGTAATGTCACCGTCAATCCAGATTTATGTATTGGATGTGAAAAATGCACCTTAGTGTGTCCTACCCATGTCATTAAGATGATTCCAGCTCGAGGGTCACACGTGGTTGCTTGTAACAGTCATGATCGTGGACCTGTGGTACGTAAAATTTGTGAAGTTGGATGTATTGCATGTAATATTTGTGAACGCAAATTCCCCGATTCGGGTTGTGTAGTTGCTAACTTCCTCAGTGAAATAGATTATAGCAGACCAATGACACAAATAGCTGAAGCTGCTGCTGCTTGTCCTACTAAGTGCATTGTTGAGGCTATGTAGTATAGGATAGTGTATGGCTCTCTATTTTGGCGTCTATAGCCAACTCTCACCTGCGACACCCTCTTCTTTAATGGAGAGGGCTCTTTCGCTTGCCTATAGGCCGCTGTTGACCTATCTCTATAATACTCCTGATTTAAAGATGCATCTCTATTTCTCACCAACGACACTTGAGTGGTTTGAACACTCTTATCCAGAGATAGGAATGTTGTTATCTGATTTAATAAAAAGGCAACAAGTAGAGCTGTTAGGGGGGTCATATCACCAAGCCATACTACAATTGTTGCAAATCAAAGATAGGTCAAATGAATTAGAGCGAACAACAACATTTATTCGTCGCCGATTTGGACAGCGTCCTCGCTCAATTTGGTTATATAACCAGATATGGAACTCTTCATACATCTCCCCACTTCATATGGCAAATGTAGAGAGGGTAGTAATCTCTACGTATGATCAATTACAGCAACAACAGGGGCAACAAGATCCATTTATTATGCATGATATGGGGAAAATGGTCGAAATTGTTCCAACCTTTTACCCTGTTGAACATTTGATTAAAGAGTATGCAACCAAAGAGAAGACTTTTGACCAAGTCACTAAAGAACTTGAAACTCTTACCTTTGGTTCGAGTCAATCGGCCTTTGTCATGGTGAATATAGATCATCTTCTTCAAGGGTGTTGTGAGGATAATGAAGAGATGAACCAAGATGTAATTTCATCGTTGATTCACTCACTATTTGATAAAAACCAGCATCACTCCTCGTTATTACAAGAGAGTGAAATGGATGCTACTCAACAAAAAGGATTTTTACGCTCTTCATGGTATGGTCTTGATTCTTCAATTGAAGAGATCAAGTCGTTTAATGAACTCTTATTACAAAGTGAAGAGTTACACCACCTTCATGGCCGCTCTTTATATCTTCATGAGTTAACTCGTATTTATAAGAAGAATAAAGATGTACGTAAACGGGTTCATTCTCTATTAGCTAAAGCAACGAGCGGAGCACCGTTTACCTATGATGCTAGTGGTGGTATGTACCGTTCTTGCTACCGTAAACATATTTACGCTTCTCTTATCGAAGCACAACGAGTCTTAAGCTCAAGTGAAAGTATCAGTTTCCCTCTTTCGTACGATCTTGATTTAGATGGACGTAAAGAGATTCTTTGGCAAGGAAAAAATATTGGATCAGTGTTAAGTGCCACCGGTGGTGCACTTGAAGAGTTAAGTTATCTACCGACAAGTTGGAACTACGGTGATACCTTCAGTGGTTTATCTCACAACGGAGATGTTAAAAAAGGGACATTTCAACGCTCTTTTAATGATGTATTACTTCCTTCTCAACATACACTTGATCCTTATAATAAATATGACACAAAACAGGTGTATAACTGTGGTGAACACATTTATAACGTGCAATGTGATGCTGTCAACAGACATGAAGTAGTTGTCTCATTAGATGTAGAAAAACTCCCCTTCTCATTAGGAAGTTTCCACATTGAGAAAAAATACTCATTTAAGGCAAATACCATTGTGGTAGAATTTTCTCTTACCAATACTGGTAAACACAAAAAGAAGGGGTATTTTGGTTCTGAATTAAATCTTTCGTTTAAAGAGACCGAAAAATCGACCTATTCACTCTACACTGTAGAAAAAAGTCGAAATAAAATGCTTAATAATGAGCAATCATTGTATACACAATTAAAGAACATGAGAGTAATCGATGTAGCTAATAAGACACTACTAAGTGTCGCCTCCGATGCCCGTTTCACACTCTATAAAAATGATCACATCACTGAATTAGAGACCATTGGTGGAGTAGAGCAATTGTATCAACACACTTTATTACTTCCAATATGGGAGTTTGATCTTGCCGGTGGTGCTACGAAGAAGTGGACAGTCGGTTTACGCATTGAGCGCTCATCAAAGGTTGCTTACGCTAAAAAGGAGTTATCATGAATTTAACATACCAATCATTATTTGAAACTCTCAAAGAGGAAGCTTTCGAAGTGTGGAGGCATCTTTGACCACGAACAACTCGCCTCTGAAATTGAACGTTTAGAGAAAGAGACATTAGATCCCGACTTTTGGAAAGATAAAAAACAATCTGATGCTCTTTTTAATAAACTGAACGCCTTAAAAGATTCTTTGTATCCATGGAAAGAACTCATTGCTTCTCTTACTGAGTTAGATGAACTTATTGTAATGTACGAAGATGAAGAAGATGAAGAAGTTGCCTCTCACCTCGATAAGAGCATTCTTAAGTTAGATCAAGAGTATCAGAGCTTACGTCTTAAAAAGCTTCTTTCAGGTCGATTTGACCGAAGCGATTGCTTTTTATCTGTCCACTCAGGAGCTGGGGGGACTGAAGCATGTGATTGGGCTTCTATGTTAATGAGGATGTATCTCAGGTGGTGTGAACAAGAGGGATTCAAAGTCGATATTGTCGATCTTTTAGAAGCTGAAGGGGGAGTGAAGTCGGTCACCTTACAGGTGAAAGGTGAATTTGCATACGGCTACCTTCATGGTGAAGCAGGTGTCCATCGCCTGGTTCGTATTAGCCCATTTGATTCAAATAAACGACGACATACCTCCTTTACAAGTGTCTATGTTTCACCTGTGATTGACGATGAGATTGAAGTAGACATTGATACAAGTGATTTACGTATCGACACCTACCGTGCAGGTGGAGCAGGGGGGCAACACGTCAATAAAACGGATAGTGCTGTTCGAATCACACACTTACCAACAGGTATTGTGGTTGCATGTCAAAATGAGCGATCACAACATATGAATAAAGCGACTGCGATGAAAGTATTAAAAAGTCGTCTCTACGAATATTATAAAGAGAAATCTGATGAAGAGTTTAATGCTCATGCATTAGAGAAAAAAGAGATTAGCTGGGGAAACCAAATCCGCTCATACGTGTTTCAGCCTTATACCATGGTAAAAGACCACAGAACTCAGTATCAAACGGGAAATATTCAAGCTGTGATGGATGGAGATATCTCTCCATTTATCGAATCATATCTCACTTTACAGGTAGGAGAGAACTCTTAGTGCACATTCTTAAGAGAGTCGTAGTCATATCAGTTGTTACCCTTATCTCTTTTGTGTTTGCCTCAGAGATTAACATTGGCTATGTAGAACTCTCTTCTGTTTCATCATTTCAACCAATGAAACAGATTATAGCTCCATTAATAGAGCATAATATCTCAATTATAACGCCTGTGAGTGAACTCATTGAAGAACACCACACTAGACAAACTCTACAAGAGAATCTTACGTTTCTTAAAGAACAACACACTCGTTTCCAAAAAGGTGATTATGCTGTTAAAGAGCAAGGCCAATCTCAGGTTCTACATGAGAGTGATGAGTATCATTTTTCTACCTTCACTTCTGTTATACCCCATAAAAATCTACAAACAAGAGCCGCGTTAATGTTGCCAGAGATTGCCAATTACATCTTAGAGAAAGAGAAACTCGATGCAATGGTGATTTCACTCGTTGAACAGGTAGATCAGCTTCTTCGTTATCGCCTGATATTGTATTCAAAGACTCTTGGCTATATACCTATATATGACAACATAAAGAGTCATGTTGAGCGTCACACCTTAGTTCAAGAGGCGTTAGAACAACTATTAGTATTAGGAGAGATCACTCACCTGAGAGTCATTCACACACAAAGTGATATCCCCTCATACGACATCCAACATGATAATCAAGATATATTGGTCATACAAAACTTAGCTATTGTTCCTTCTCAAGATCTTACATTAACACTCTCATCATTTGGGTATGATTCACAGGATATTTTACTGAAAAAGGGAGAACATTCTGTAGTTATTGATCTTGCAACTCAAAAACCTCAAAGTGTGTTAATTACTTCGTATGCACAAGATGTCGCTGTTCAACTTTTTGATGAAAAATCTCCATGTACACTCCCATATCTTATACAAGGGAGAACACTACCATTAGCTTTTGACCTTGTTGATACTCATACACAAGTAGAAGTAGATCGTAACACCCATGAAGTCCATCTTACATTTGATGTTCCTTGGATTAATCCTCAATTGGTATTACAAAGTCAAACCTCTTTTTATAACTCATTTGGTCGAACACTTTTGTTAGGAGCTTTAGGTATTACCGCTCAAAGCTTATTACACTCACTTGATCTTAGTGAAGAACAAGCAGTTATAATGAGTTCTGTGGGCTACCTTTTAGGGGGTATAACAGCCTTAAGCACCTTTGAAACAGTAGGGCGATTATTTGCATATTACCATAAAACAAAGTATAGTTCTCTCAATCACTACAGCGTGAGGTAGTTCATGAAAAAAAGAAGTTTCGGCTCAAAAATAAAAGCCTTATTTGGAATAAAAACTCTCAATGAAGAATTCTTTGAAGAACTCGAAGACACCCTCATCGAGGGTGATTTAGGCGCTCGCATAGCTATGGAGATCTCTGATGCTTTACGAGCATTAGCGAGTACAGAGAAACTCGTTTCCAAAGAAGATTTACAAAACAAGATGAAAGAGATCCTCAGTGAAAAAATTCATTCTTATGAGCCCGAGTTAACAAGCGATGCTACGAACATCTTTTTAGTTTTAGGGGTGAATGGAGTAGGTAAAACAACCACTATAGCTAAAATGGCTGCCTATTACAAAAAAAGAGGTGAGCGTGTTCTTCTTGCTGCAGGTGATACCTATCGTGCAGCTGCAATTGATCAATTACAACTTCATGCCGAGCGAACTGACACACGAATTGTGAAACAAAAAGATGGAAGTGATCCAGGCGCTGTTATCTTTGATGCCATTGAAAGTGCCCAAGCAAGAAAAGATACCCTTATTTTAGCTGACACCGCTGGTAGGATGCACAATAAAGAGAACCTCCTGCGAGAGTTACAAAAGATTGATAAAATCATTACCAGTAAGATTAAAGATCCCTCTTGTTACAAGAAGTTTTTAGTCATTGATGCAACAACTGGTCAAAACGGGCTTATGCAAGCTCAGTTATTTCAACAGGCCATCGATATCGATGCCCTTATTTTAGCGAAATATGATTCAGCCTCCAAAGGGGGAACACTTATTCAAATAGGATCACAACTCAATATTCCAGTTGCTTTTGTCGGAGTAGGAGAGACGTATGATGATATTCACCTCTTTGATAAAGATCACTTTATACACACTCTTATTGGAATAGATGAATGAAAAAAAGTGTTCTCTTAGGTGTGATTTTTCTGTTACTTTCACACCTCAACGCACAGTGGTTCATTTCAAACAGTATTGGAATGCCCCTTGAAGAGACAACTAAAGAAGAAGCACTGAAACAAACATGGGCATTACACCTCAGTGAAGATGAACACTCTTTGTATAAAGAGAACACGTTGTATGAACATACCACAATCACAAAACATCATAGTGAAATTACTCACACTACAACGTTGAGTGATCAATCAGTTCAGAAAAAAATCTACACTGATGGCCTACTTACTACCGTTATTGAACGTGATAACAATCATGAGCGTACTGTGTTATACACCTACGATGATCAGAGGTTATATGAAGTGGCAACAAGTGTTGATAATCAACTCATTCAATTAGTTACCTATTATCGTACACAACAAGGCTCACTCATTGGAGTGCGACTTATCACAGATGCTGATACAGTAACAGAATCCCTTTTTACCCAAACGCTTCAAGTACCACTATATGCCTATACAGACAATGAGTTATATCTCTCTCTTAGTTTTATCAGTTCAAATATGGTTGTAGAGCAACGCTATGTTAAAGGCGAAAATATTGTAGATACTACACTCTCTTACGAAGATGATATGTTAGTAGTGAAAGAACAATTTTCAGAGAGTGATGTACGTGAAAAGTATTACAATCAAATAGGTCGCCTAATCAAAGAGATGGTGTATCATAATGAAGAGCTTATATCTCAAAAAGAGTTTGTCTATGACTCTTTTGGAGAATTAAGAGAGGAGTCTGAACAACAAATAAAAGGAGAACTTTCTCAAACAAAGCGGTATTACAAAGATGGGAAAGTTGAATCGTTGTATGAGTATACTCATCATCAACCTATTCGATCACAGAAGTTTTTAGAAGACGGTAGAAGCATAGTCACCCATTATGAAGATGGGCGAGATTATGTCGATATCACATATGCTCAAGATCAACGCACGGTGTTACAGATCACATACAGAGAGGAGAATAGGTAATGTTTTTACTGAAAGTAGGTTGGCGCTACGCTTTCTCACGATCAAATCGACATAACAGCGTCTCTATTGTGATTGTCATCGGTATTGCCATTGGATTATTAGCACTTCTTACTCTATTAAGTGTTATGAATGCATTACAGTATGAACAACTAGATCATATCCGCTCAATCGACTCTTTTCACATTCAACTTAAAACAAATTTACAAACACACCAGGTTAAAGAACACCTTAAAGAGATACAAGCTATTGAACACATGTATCAGTTTGTCGACACACAAAGCATTGTTTCTCAAAAAGGGAGTTCTCAAAGTGTAACTGCACGTCTTAGGATAATAGAGCCCTCCTTTTTAACAGATTCTAACCCATTTAAAAGCAACTCTTCACTATGGACAGAAACCTCTACAACAGCCACAGTTGCTATGGGATTGCCTTTATCATACGCTATTGGCGTTCGTCCCAATGAACAGATAGGTGTTACGTTTATCGCTCCAGGTAAAACAGTGACCCTCTCTCCTCAATATAAAGAAATTAGTGTCGATTCTTTGTTTCGATCACACTTAGATGAGTTTGATCAAAAAACGATTATTATCGCTGATCCAGAATTCTTACACCTTTATGACCAAGGACGACACACCTACGGTATCTACCTCACAAAACGAGATCTTCGCAAGGTAGGCTCTGTGGTAAAACAGATTCAAAACATTCTTCCAGAGAGTGAAGTTCTCAGTTGGCAACAACTTAATAGTGCATTGTACTCGGCACTGTTGTTAGAGAAGATGTTGATGTATCTCTTTTTATGGTTGATGTTCTTCATTATTGCCATCAATTTAAAAAGTGCATCTATGAGGCTCGTGTATGTCAAACAGCGTGAGTTAGCAATTTTACGAAGCTTAGGGGTTCGCAAAGAGTTTTCCTCTCATCTATTTGTAGTTCAAGGAGCTTTCATTACGCTGTTAGGTGAAGCTATTGGCTTAATGTTATCGTTTGTTGTGATTCGTAACTTCAACACAATCTTACACTTTGCTGATCGCATCTACTTTATGATATATCAACGCCATAGTGCTGTTTTGTTATTTCCTTTTCAAACATACTTAGGTGTAGGTGAAGTCATAGGAATTAGTGTTGGAGTATGTGCGTTATCACTTTTTTTTAGCTACCTTGGAGCCCGATCTTTGTTGAAGAAAGAACCTATGGAGATAGTACGTAATGAGTAATCTATTATTACAGTTATCACATATATCAAAGCGGTTTGCCTCCGCCAACCAAACTATTGATGTATTAGAAGATCTTAATTTGTCTATATATGAGGGGACCAGCGTTGCTATCACAGGTAAAAGTGGTTCAGGCAAATCGACACTTCTTCATATCGCAGGAGCGCTAGATGCCCCTAGTGGGGGTGAGGTGTATTTCAAAGGAATTCTTTTAGATTATTATGACGATCAACTGCTATCTGAATATCGTAATCGACACATTGGTTTTATCTTTCAATCTCATTTTTTGTTAGATGATTTTAGTGCACTAGAAAACGTCTTCATTCCCTCTTTAATTGCAAAAGAGAAGAGGTCAATTATGGTGAAACGGGCAAAAGAGCTCTTAGATAAGGTGGGATTATCATCACGACTTCATCACAAACCATTTCAACTCTCAGGGGGTGAGAAACAACGTGTTGCCATTTGTCGAGCATTGATGAACAACCCCTCGTTAATTATCGCCGATGAGCCCACTGGCTCGTTAGATGAGCAAACAGCGCAAGAGATTGAACAGCTGCTCATTCAATTAGTGAGAGAGGAACACAAGACCTTATTGTTAGTAACTCATGAGAAACAATTAGCTACTTTGTGTGATACGAGTTATCTCTTAAGTAATGGGAGAGTGACACCAATAGATGAGTAAGCCATTTAAACGATTTTTAGTACGTAAACTTCTCACAATTCACACCCACCACCACTACACGAAAACTCGGGTTCTTCGATCTGTACTGTTAATCGCTTTAGTGATGATTCCTCTTATTGTCTCTCTTTTCTTCGTCCAAGGGATGATTGATGGAATCAGTGATAAGTACATCACATTACAAGATGGACATATCCAAATATATTCTTCTCAACTCCCGGATACCTCTCTGATTCCCACTGTTTTGAGCAGTGATTATGTACTTAGCTCTCAAGGAGTCATCTACTCTTCTGATCAGACAGCAGAAATAACCATCAAGGGGATTCAAAGTTCGTATATAGGTGAATTAAGAGCAAAAGAACTTCATGTACAGACTCCCATATTTGATAATCAGAGCTCTTCGGTAGCTGAAATCATGTTAAGCGAAGTTATTGCCTCAACTTTGGGCGTCTCTATAGGTGATCGTGTGGCTCTTATGCTTCTCCCTGAAGGGGGACAATTAAGTGTTCGCCCCTTATTAGCACGCGTAACCGATATCTATAACACAGGGTATTATGAATTAGATAGCCACCTTGTGTTTATACTGCAAAGTTCGTTACAAAGGATGCTTCCATCACATCAACAAGGGCATTGGGAATTATTGCTTACTTCTAAAAAAGAGCCGATTATTCAACAAGTGATACAACATCTCGAACAAGAGGCAGGAACTTCTTTATCTTGGGCATCATGGGATCAGTTTAACCGTTCGGTGTATGAGAATTTCATCACCAGTAAACAGGTTATTATGGTGGTGTTTTTCTCTATTTTAATTGTTGCTGCTACCTACATAGCCTCAATTTCTAACGCTCTAGTGCAAGATACTCGCTCTTCCATTGCGATGTATACCTTATTAGGAGCAGATTCAAAAACTCTCTACTCTTCGTATATGAGTGCAATGATGATTATCACATCCTTAGGCTTAAGTACGGGAATTGGTATAGGTATTGCATTAAGTTATAACATTGGAAAACTGTTACATCTTTTAGCCCAAAAACAGATTCCTGCCTTTCAATACTACTTACTCGACTTTAGTGTGAGTTTCCCACTTAGAGATATCATCCTCATTACATTAGGGATGATTGGCATAACTGCATGTGCGTTATGGCTCTCACTGAGGAAAATAAGGACTATTACCCCCTTAGAACTGTTGCAACAAGAGTGATTCATCGGTACTCTAAAACCATGAATTTTGAAGTATTTGTTCTCGGTACCAGTGGCATGATGCCTCTTCCTGGAAGATTTCTCACCTCAGCTCTTGTTCGACGAGAAGGGGAGTTAATTTTATTCGATTGTGGTGAAGGGACTCAAATTTCACTCAAGATGTTAAATCTCAAATGGAAGCATATCTCTACTATATGCATTAGTCATATGCATGCAGATCATGTTACTGGACTGCCAGGGTTATTAATGCTCAATAGCCAAGTCGATCGAACAGAACCGCTAGTGATTTATGGACCCGAGCCTTTAAAAGAATATATCTATCAAACTCGTAAGTTATTAGATATGTATATCAATTATGAAATAATTGTAAAAACTGTGAAAGAGGGGACGGTTGTTACCCACGATGATTATACTATTGAAGCTTTCGCTTTAGACCATACTAAACCGTGTTATGGGTATACCTTAAAAGAGAGGGAGAGACCTGGTATTTTCCACCCCGACAAAGCTCTCTCTTTACACGTTCCTAAAGGGCCAATGTGGTCTATGTTGCAACATGGAAATAGTATTACTTTGGATGATGGTACTCTCATTACTCCTGATCAAGTTGTCGGAAAAAAACGGCTAGGGCGCTCCTTTTCATACGTGACTGACACTCTTTATAAAGAGTCGATTATCCCACACATTGAGAGAAGCGACTTGATGTTGTGTGAAGGGATGTTTGATCACTCCTTATTAGAGAGTGCCATTGAGAAAAAGCATATGACTAGTACTCAAGCTGCACTTTTAGCTAAAAAAGCTCATGTGGGGCAAATGGGACTCATTCACTACAGTCCTCGCTACACAAATCAAGAGCTGAAACTGTTACTAAAAGAGGCAAAAGAGGTCTTTCCTCGCAGTTTTTTAGCTAAGGATCGAATGAAAATCACCTTACCGCTGAAAGATGAGACGTTGTAAGATTAGCCTTTATAGGAAACAACATGAAAACCATCAGTTAGTTTTGCCTCTGTTAAAGCAGATGCGACTTCCTCTAATAGTTCAACATCAGTTTGATTTTGTCGATGAATTGTCGAATGGCCTACAGAGACAGTGCTAAATGGATACTCACGTTGTATGTGTTGAATCAATTGTTGAGCATAGAGGTGGGCAAATCTGTTGTTGTAGAAAGGAAGAATACCAATTAAGGTATCAACACCCTCATAATACGCAAAAGAGCCAATACTCAAATAGTCGTATAAGAATTGACTAAAGGCTTTATCATCCTCAGTGCCTTGATGTGTAAATCCTACTGCAATAAGAGAGAGTGGATACTCATACGCACGAGCATGGTTCATCTCTTCTTGTAATCGAGCAGCCAAAGAGTTCTTAACAACGGTAAAATAAGATGAGTCTAATAAATGAGCATCGCTACTCGCTTTTATAGGTTCAAGAAGTGAAGCAGCGTTACTGTGAGGCTCAATATCATAAGGATATCCATCAAAGGAGACTTCACGCTCTAATGAAGCTATGATCTCTTCAGTATATGGTTTTTCATCTACTGGTATTGAAACAGATGGAACTTTGATTGGTGGTTCTTCAACTATTTGAGTAACATCAACAACTTCTTCAACTAAGGGCTCCACAACTTCTTTTTGCGCAATAATAATATCTTCCGTAAGCTCTTGTTCTTTTTCTACCGTAGGAGTTTCACTCTCTTCTCTATCTAGAAGGACTTCTTCATAGATTTCTTCTGCTACATGTGAAGAAGGGCTCTCTTTCTCTGTGACAATTATATCCTCTTCATATTCATCTTCGTATATAGGAGGAACTTCCTCATAAGTAGGAACACCAATGTAAGGAGTAATCCCTTCAACTGGTACGGTAGGTTGTGGATATGTAGGTTGACTTATATGAGAACCAAATAAAGAGGCTTGAACAGCTGCAAATGAGAGGTACTCTTCATTAGGTAACGTAAATAGCGGTTCAGTGTAGATATCTCTTAATACAGGCTCTTCGTAATCGTCATAGCCACCTAGGTGAGTAGGGGAGACCGCTACGGCTAAGAGCACAAGGGTAAAGCCTATCACAACTGGAAGAAGTCGGATTAAGATGGTATAAATAAGGTACGTATCAATCTGATACAAGGGGATGACATAAAAGATAAACAGATATGACAATCCGCCGAGGATGAAGATAGTGATGATTGCAGAAATTACTACAATGCCGACCGGGTTCGATTCACGTTGCTTTTGCATTTCTATAGAACTCTCTCCACGGTAAGAAGGCATTGCTTAACAACGCCAACATCCGTCATAATATATATACTTTCTGTATTATACTGTTTCAGTTGGGATATGACAAGGAATTATATAAGAGTTGCCTTAATAGTCCTTATAGTACTCTTTTTATTAAGTGAAATCGTCTTTGGGGAAGCTGGCATTCTAGCAAATAGGGATCGAGAGGAGTATATTGCCTCAATGCAGCACCTGTATGATCAAAAAATGATTACCTTGGAGACTCTTCAAAACAAGTTAAGTCATATGTATGAGCCCTCATCATTGTTAGATTATTTACGAAATCTAGGATACGCACAACCTCAAGATGAGGTATATCTCTTAGATTCCACTTCGAATGAAGGTGCGTATGCTCTTGAAGTAGTTGACGAACAACAGCTTGCTAATCATCTTTTTGTCGGTATCTCAAAGCGATTTTCTCTCATTATCGCATCAAGTGGAACACTCTTTATCCTTGCTATTGTATATGTTATTACAAAGCGTCCTTTTAAAAAGAGAGAGCAGAAGCATGAATTCTACGATTATGAATAAAAGTGATACAAACGCCTTAGACCAAGTCATTGGTGTTCTTAAACAAAAGAAGTTAGTCATTCTCCCCTGTGACACAATATATGGGATTATTGGACTCGCTCCTGATACCTATGAGACTCTTGTGTCGATTAAAAAACGACCAAATGAGAAGCACTTTATTCATTATGTCACTTTTGAGATGCTCGCTAGGATGACACCTATGAACATTGATGATGCACTACTGGCACTGTGGCCAGGGAAGGTCACTTTTCTTGTATATGATCATCAGAGAAACAAAATCTCATTACGTATACCTGATGATCGATTTCTTCATTCAATTCTTACAGAGGTAGGACAGCCTCTTTACACAACAAGTGTAAATATCACAGGGAAAACACCTTTAACAGATATTCAGCAGATGGTAGAGAAGTTTCACAGGAGTGTGGACTTATTTATTGAAACTCAAGATACCCTCGATGAGCACCCTTCAACCATATTAGACCTTACAACCACTCCCTATACTCTCATTCGACAAGGGAGTGTCGATGTTTCGTCCTTTATGTAGGAACAATTTTACGAGCTTCTAAGTAGAAACGTTTTTCATTAGCTTCGCCTAAACTAAAGGTCTTTCGAGGGAAACTACCCATATCTAAAATAGCATCAAAGAATGTATCTTTACTAATTGATGGCATAATAAGACCAATATTTCCCTCTTTTTTCCCTAAGGTGAACGGAACGTCAAAGCCGTGAACATAATCGACTTCTGAGCCTTGCTCTAACAACTTGTCAATTAATATCTGAATTGTTTCAGCACAGATTGAGGCAGAAGGCTTTTCTAAGGTAACTAAAGCTGTCATCTCTTCATCAATGTATCCAAAGCGTTGTATCGAGTTCTCTTGTTCTAAGATTGAAGTGAGATCTAAGATATTGTCATATTCTGTGATAGTGTACGATTCAGTTAACGTATTTAATACACCAAAGAACTGCGAGCGTGATGTGTTACTTAATAAGCGATGGATTGCTTCAAATAATAATCCTTCATCAAAGATATTTTCAATTTCGACTAAAGCGAATCGGGCAGGGTGGTCTTTTATCTCCTCTTTTGTTAAACCTTCTTTAATTGAGTTCCAGCAGCTTTTAGCAGTGGCTAAGGAGTGATTGCCATCTCCCATGGCAAATAAGAGACGATTTTGAGGATCGAGTTTTTCGTACAAGGAATCAAACGCATCAGCTAATTGTTTCACCACTTTATGAGAAGGAATCAGGTAGGTAGTTATCGTCCCCCCATTTCCCATTAGTGTTGTGCAATAGAGCTGCGTGTAGGAATCAACGCTCTTTGATAGTGGTTCAATAATACTTTTTGTTGGGTCATTAAAGAGAATCATCACATGAGGCAACTCTAATGAGGAGTCTTTACGAATTTGTTTTCTTGGTGGGATTCTACTTTCAATAGTCTCTTCAGTTGCCCTAATTAAAGAGCGCGATGTTTTATTGTAATCGTAGAACTCTAAATCTAAGTTAATCATAAGACCCCAGCGACTTAATCCTTTAGGCGTTTTTCTGTTCACTAAAAAGAACGCATTGTGATAAGTATCAAAGAGATCTGCATCTAAATATGCTCTCATAGTTTCGTTAATTGAATCGATTCGGCTGTTACGGTTTTCATCATGCAAATAGACTTCAGGATATATGAGGCGTAATGTAGAGGGGTGATCATCGACAAGATCATCGATTTCTTGCCAATATTCAGGCTCACTTGTGTATTGGTCACAAGCGACGACAGCCCATTTACTCAAATCAACATGTGTTTTGGGTAAAAGGATGTCGGGTACATGAATCCCTAGGTTGTGAAGTCTTTTTAGATCTTGGTCCATGATGATTCCTTAGACAGAATGATTTTTGAACAAGTGTATGAGATATTGTCAAAAAAGTTCAAGACATAGTTGTATAAACTGTCGGAGTTTTTACATGAATCAAAAATTCTCGCCCACATATAAGTTGTTATGATATACTCCTTTTATGTTACAACTACGACGAACATTAGCTTTCAGTTATCGAGTACATACATACATGTTGCTTTTATACGTTTATGTGAATCTCCTCTTTTTTGCACAACTGTGGTGGGATACTAACCAACTCTACTCATCATTTGTCTCTAGTGCCCACTTTTATATCTCTTTAGTAGGAATCGTCTATGGTCTGTTGTTAGTTATTATCTCAATATTGATTGCACTATTTGATCGAATGATAGATATGCCACAATTAGTATTAACGGTACTTAAAACAACACTTTTTTTGGCAATGCATACTGTGCATTCCGCCTTTGAGACCTTAGTTGAACATGGGATACGTGTTACATTATAAATAGGAAATAAGTGATGAAACGACTATATGCTTTTAGAGGGGCAATTGATGTAGCCTCCGATGATGAACAATTAATTGTTGAGGCAGTAAAAGAGTTATATGACACGTTCTTATCTCGTAACGAAGTGACAACTGATGATATGGTGTCGATTAACTTTACGGTAACAAGTGATCTACGAACCCTTAATCCTGCTACGGCACTGAGACGCTCCTTTACCCACCTTCAGGTACCACTTTTTTGTATGGCTGAAGCTGAAATTGATCATATGATGGAACGTACCATCAGGGTGATGATCTACTTTTATGCCAAAGAGGGGTATAAAGTGAAACACGCTTATCTGGGTACGAGTGGACAATTGAGGCCAGATCTCAACTCTCTTTCTTGACACTTTTGGCTGTTGTTGTATTATACATGAACAGGAGGAGTGTATGAAAACTCTTCAAGTCTCGACGCTCGTTATTATTCTAGTAGCAGTTGTTTCAATGACGCTCACAGCAGAGAGTGTTATTGAACAAGCAGATCGACTCTATTGGGCCGATTCATACGATCAAGTAGTCTCTCTCATTACAGGAGTGCTTCCAACTACATATAATTCACAAGAGAAATCAGAACTCTTATGGCGATTATCTCGGGCTACGTTAGCCATAGGAGATGAACAAAAAGCTCAAGGAGCTAACAATGCAACGCTATTTGCCACCTTTGAACAGGGACAAGAGTATGCAGAGCAAGCCATTGAGGTATATCCACTCGCCCGTGCTTATACGTACAGAGCCAGTAATATAGGGAGGTGGGGGGAGACCAAAGGACCTCTAAACTCATTGAGTAAAGCAAAACCAATGCGAGATGATCTCTCTTATGCTATTGATACATTCTATGCAACTGATGATACCATCGCATGGTATGTGTTAGGACAACTCTACTATAAACTCCCAGGAAGGCCTCTCTCATTTGGGAACTTAGATACTGCCATCAGTTATGCTCGAATGGCGGTAGATACGATTCCAGCTGAACGTAACTATCCCGGTCATTACAAAGCCCTTGCTGAGATGTTGTGGAAGCGGGGTCTCTCATCAGCTAAGAGAAAGACGAAAATCAACTCTCTTGCAAAGGATTGGAACAAAGAAAAAGGAAGTACAGTTGATCGTTACAGCTATTATGAAGGTTCATTGGGAGTAACACACGTACCGATGTACTCGCCCGTTGCACTACAAGATATGAGTGATCAACAAGAGGCAGCTATGATATTAAAATACGCTATTGCAAAATACGATGTATGGCCATTTCATAGTCGAGCAGATCAACGTACAAGACAAGAGATTGGCGAACTTTTAGATAAGTGGGGTCTGTAACATTAATATCCTCGATTAAAGTCGATGACATTGGTCATCGGCTTGTGATCTCTGTACGCTTGTAAGTTCTTTTTTATGAGCATAAAAAGTGTATTAAAGTTCTCATGTGATAATCCACTTACATGAGGTGTAATAACGACATTATCAAAATTCCACAATTCACTAGTTGGAGGAAGTGGCTCTTCTTCAGTTACATCCAAGATTGCACCACCAATGTTTTTATGGTGTAAAGCATCTATGAGAGCACTCTCATCAATAAGAGAACCTCGGCCAACATTGATGATGTAAGCACTTTGTTTGAGATACCCTAATGTCTTTGTATGTATGAGATGGTGGGTTTCTTGTGTAGCACTAGTGGCTAACACAAGATAATCGGCCTTTTGAAATGCCTCTTTAAGCTTCTCAAATGGATAGACCGTATCGATATACGATGGGACCTCTTTAGTCACGTCTTTTCTTATCACTATGATATTCATCCCATTTTTATGTGCTTGCTTAGCAACATGCTGAGCAATATCACCAAAACCGACAATGACTACAGTTGATTCACTAAGCTCTTTTTTTGTGGTTGCTGCAAGCCAATTTTTTTCTCTCATATGATGTATATAGGCAAAAAGATTGTGATGAATACCTAAGATTGAAGCCATCACATATTCACCAATTTTTTTACCATAGACACCAGAGCTGTTTGTTAAGATTACATCAGGCGAAGCATACAGTGATCGATCAATATATTGGTTAATACCACTGGTGGGACTATGAAGCCACTTTAAGTGAGGAAGGTAGGATAATAACTGAGGATCAATCATCCCAATGATGATTGATGAATGGATGAGATTATCTACAGTAGCATTTTTTGCATGTACAACTGTAAAAGTAAAGGTAGGAAACTCTTTTTGTAAAGATGCAATATCATCATCCGATGGTAAAAATACAGAATTAGTGATCAGTGCCACTTCAATATTAGCCATATGATTCCTCTTTATGTGAAGTTACTAAGAGGGGGTGTTTCTGACAACTCACATAAGGGTAAAAACCATCATCAATACAGTGAAAAGTCGATATTTTGAGAGAAATAGATGTTCTAAGATATGTCTTGACACTTTGTGGCAATTTTTCTATTCTTCTTTTTGGATATACGCCACCTTAGCTCAGCTGGCCAGAGCACGTGACTTGTAATCTCGGGGTCGTCAGTTCGAATCTGACAGGTGGCTTTCCGCTTGACTAAAAGACAAGATTTTTGTAGTGTACGAGCGTTGTTTTTGGGGAAGTTCCCGAGTGGTCAAAGGGAGCAGACTGTAAATCTGTTGGCTAAGCCTTCGAAGGTTCAAATCCTTCCTTCCCCATATTAGGTCTACCTCTTCAAGGTCGGCCTTTTTTCTTTTATGCAGGAGGTGTAAGTGAGCTGTTTCTATGAACAGGGGTTACGTTTTACCTGCCAAGATAGTTGTTACTATTGTTGTGGTGTGGAACCAGGTTTTGTATTTCTCACAAAAAGTGATCTTCGCCGCCTTTCTGAATTTCTTTCACTCTCAAAAGAAGATGTTATTCGCGCATATTGTCGTAAAGTTCCATTTGGTTCGTTCTCTTATATCTCACTGAATGAGAAAAAGAACCACGATTGTATCTTCTTACATGACCAAAAAAAGTGCTCAGTCTATCAAGGACGCCCAACTCAGTGTAAAACCTACCCATTTTGGTCTACAATTGTAGACTCACAAGAGTCTTGGAGTCGTGAAAAAGAGTATTGTCCTGGAATTAATGTTGGACAACTACACACCAAAGAAGACATTGATGCATACTTAGAAATGAGACAAAACGAAGCACCCGCTCTATGGGAGGAGTATTTCTCTTAGACGAGAATAGTTATGGCTAAAATTTCTGATAATGTCATTGAAGAGATTAAAAGACGCATCTCTTTAGAAGATGTCGTATCTCGATACCTCAACTTAACAAAAAAGGGGGATCGATATTGGGGATTATGTCCTTTCCATGACGAAAAAACTCCCTCTTTTACAGTCCATGCTGAAAAAGGATTCTTTCACTGTTTTGGATGTAATAAAAGTGGTTCAATTTTTGACTTTATTATGGAAATGGAACACCTCACATTTGTAGAATCGGTAGAGCGTCTAGCGAAAGAAGCAGGGGTGACTCTCACTCAGGAAAGTGAAAGTGATCGTAAAAGAAGAAGTGAAGTAGAATCTCTTAGACTCTTATATGATCGTATTGCTGCCTCTTTTCACTATATTCTCTTACATAGCGATTCAGCTCGCCATGCTCGTGAATACATTCAAAAGCGGCATGTCTCAAAAGAGATGCAAGAACGCTACCTCTTAGGGTATGCCCCCGATGATCCTTTTTGGCTCTACTCGTTTTTAATCTCTAAAGAGTATAGTCCTCAATTGCTGGAACAAAGTGGATTGTTTACTAAAAAAAATAAAGAGTATCCTCTTTTTCGTAATCGTCTTATGTTCCCGATTCGAAATGCTCAAGGACAAGTTGTCGCCTTTGGTGGAAGAGATCTCTCTTTTAGTAGTAATGCAAAATACATTAACACTCCTGAAACTGCATTATATAAAAAGCGGGAGATGTTATACGGCTTGTATGAATCTTTAAGTGAGATAAAAAAAGAGGGAAAAGCAGTATTGTGTGAAGGGAACTTTGATGTCATAGCCTTAGCTCAAAGTGGGGTAGTTGGTGCAGTAGCTCCTTTAGGTACCGCCTTTACCGTTGATCAAGGAAAACTACTTAAACGGTATTGTGATCACCTCACATTTTTGTTTGATGATGATGAGGCTGGACAACGAGCATTAGCCAAATCGGCACTCATTGCAGAACAACAAGGTTTTGAAAATAGTGTTATTGTATTAGATGATGCAAAAGACCCCTCAGAGATGCTCTCTCAAAAGGGTGAAAAAGAGCTTTTTACAGCAACAGAGAGAAGAAAATCTCTCTTCCATCATCTTGTACATTCGGCAATAAATCGCTATGATAGTTCGCAGGCAACAGGTAAACTACAAATTTTCACAGAGTTACGACCTTTTTTGGAGGCAACGGAATCAGAGATTGTACGCCAATCCTATTTCAGAGACTTAGCTTCATATCTTCAAGTAGATGTGTCGGTTCTCCTTTACGATTATCAACAACAACAAAAACCTGTTCACTCTATCCACAAAGGGGAGGATGAAAAACGTCGGTTTACGCACATACGTAAAGTGAAGCAATCGACCGACCTCTATATGATGCTTACACTCATCAATAACAGATCTCTTTTTAGCTCGTATCGTAACAGAATTCGCATTGAACATATGGTCGATGAGCAAGCCATAGAGCTCTTTACAATTTTGGAGGATGTATTACGTGAGAATCCTACCATAAGTGATGAATTATTATTACATTATATATCTGACGTAGACGTTCGAGAACTTGTTGCCAAAAGTTTTCAAATGCCTGAATTTACACTGGAGGCTGAAAGAACATTAAATGATGCACTGAGAAATATTGAAGTGCGTGAATTAGAAAAGGTACGAAAAAGGGTAGAACAACTGTTGAGCATTGCCGAAAAGGAGGGAGGCAAACAGTTAGAAGTGACTGACTTGCTATTTGAAAAGAAGACGCTCGATGAAAAAATTGCTACATTAAAGGGTGGATAGGAGAACCAACTCCTCACACACAGAAACAAAACTGGAGAGTAGATTGTTGAAAGACAAAGAAGATGAGAAAAAAATCATAGAAGATGACTTGCTTGAAGAGCTTGATGAACTGACACCCGATCAGGATGAGAGCATGCTTGAAGAGGAAGAAGAGACCCTTGAAGAGGATCTTGATGAAGATCTTAACGATGATGACGACCTCTCAAATTTTACAGCTAGAAATTCCAACTCTGATACGATGCCTGATCTCGATGATGAGATTGTCGACGATAGTGACGACGATTTAGAAGATGATGATGATGACGAAGATGAGGATGAGAAAGAAGAGGATGAAGATGATGATGAGGACGAAAGCATAGATGCTTATGGTCCAGATATCCAAAAAGAGGAGCAGCGTGCTAAAAAGCCTAAATCAAAAGTATTAGGCGGAGATAAGAGCGACTCCTCAGTCGATGATCCTATTCGACTCTATCTTCGAGAGATTGGACGAGAAAACCTCCTAAATGCCGAACAAGAAGTAGAACTCTCAAAACGGATGGAAGAGGGCTCTGAAATCATTAAACAGGTCATTTTAAAAAGTGGTGTTCTAATCTCATCATTTAACGACATTTATGAGATTGTGAATGCGAGCTTTGATGAAGAAGATTTAGAGTTCTCTCCCAAAGAACTCAAAGAGAGAATGAGTGATCAAAAACGGTATGTCCAATTCTATAAAGATGATCTGAAAGAGTCATCACAACTTCTCAGACAGTATGTTGAATTGAAGAAAAAGACTATTTCTTCAGGTGGAGATGTTCTTATTGATGAGACCTGCCTTAAAAAGAAGGCAATTCTGTTAAAGAAATTATCTAAAGTGGAGTTGCAACCCGAAGAGATTGCTGGCTTCACTGATAAATACCTGAATGCAGAAAAAGACATATTTGAGCTACAAAGAAAGAAATCCTCAATTGAGAGTCAACTCGGTATTCAAAGTCATCGAGAGTTACGTACTATGGGACGCTCTTTAGCTGTCCCTTCCCAACGTAATATCTTAGAAGAGCGACTGAATATGAGTAGCGACATAATTAAAGATTTAATTCGAGACGTTCAACTCACCGACAAACAATTAAAACAAATCGAATTTGAGTTTGAAGAGTCGTGTGACGCTATCATAGCTAATGCCAAAGAGATCTTACGTGGACGTGAGATGATGAAAAGTGCAAAAGATCGCCTCATTCAAGCGAACTTACGCCTCGTTGTCTCTATTGCAAAAAAATATACAAACAGAGGTCTCCACTTTTTTGACTTAGTCCAAGAAGGTAATATTGGCCTTATTAAAGCTGTTGAAAAGTTTGAATACCGTAAAGGGTATAAATTCTCGACCTATGCAACGTGGTGGATTCGCCAAGCTATTACCAGATCCATTAGTGATCAGGCACGAACTATTCGTGTCCCTGTCCATATGATAGAGCAAATTAACAAGGTGGTTCGTGAATCGAGAATGTTGATGCAAACATATGGCCGTGAACCTACCGATGAAGAGATTGCAGAGAAACTTGGATGGACAGCTCAAAAAGTAAAAGCTGTGAAAAATGTTGCACGAGAACCTATCTCCTTAGAGACCCCGGTAGGGGAAGAGGAAGATTCACTACTTAGTGACTTTATTGAAGATAAAGATGTCGAAAACCCTGCAACTCAGACTGCTTTTACCCTATTACAAGAACAACTTGAAGAGGTGTTAGAGACTCTTCCAAAAAGGGAACAAGAAGTTCTTAAAATGAGATTTGGATTAGAGGATGGTTACTCATTGACATTGGAAGAGGTAGGATTGTATTTTGAAGTAACTCGAGAACGAATTAGACAAATTGAGGCGAAAGCACTCAGAAGACTTCGTCATCCAAAAAGAAGTCGTCGCCTAAAAGATTTTATATAAGAAATGGTAGAAGCAGGAGAATAATATGCAGGATGTGTTTAACAAACTTCGTGATCTTCAAGGTGTACTTGCCGAGAAATTCACTGTCTTAGCAGAAGTAAAAGAGATTCCTAAGACACTTGAAACAAAAGAGGAATTATTACACCTCGGTAAGAAGACCTACGTTGAGAAACATGAACGACTCGACAAAACAGTTGAAGAGCTCAAAAGTTTACGAATTGCACTCGATCAAGCCGAAGTGGCTCGGGAAAACTCTGAAAAAATGATGGAGCAAATTTCGACTCAGCGTGAATACGAAGCGTTAGAAAAAGAGATTAGAGAAGCTGCAGCCAAAGAGCAGTCTCTACGAAAAAGTCTCCTTGCTAAAGAGAAATACTTAAGTGAACTTCAAGAGCAGCTCGAAGAACATGAACAACTTATGGAGATCCAAGAAGAAGAAGTTAAAACTGAATTAGAGATTAAAGAGTCTCTTCTAGCTGAAAAACAAGCTATTATCGACTCTTTAGAGAAACGTGAGCAAGAGCTTATCCCTGGCATTGATGATTCTACACTCTTTAAATTTGAACGAATTATTAAAAATAAAGAGGGGTTAGGAATTGTTCCAATTCATGGAACAGTGTGCCAAGGATGTCATGTCACCTTACCCACTCAATTTGTCAACGATGTGCGTAAAGGGGAGGAATTAATGTTTTGTCCCTATTGTTCAAGAGTGACATATTATGAAGATCCTGAACACTCAGAAGAGGGCTCCGAAGCACTTGTCGATCCACATGAGATTGGAGAAGCAAGTATGGTCGACTTTGTAGATACTGACGAATTCGACGATATCTTATAAGATTATATGTGATGGTGGTCCATGCGGTCGCTGGGTCTTGTATAAGACCGAGAGGAAAGTCCGGGCTCCAAAGAACATGACGCCGGGTAACTCCCGGGAGCCGTAAGGCTACAGAGAGTGCCACAGAAAATATACCGCCTGAATACAGGTAAGGGTGAAATGGTGAGGTAAGAGCTCACCGCAACGATGGTAACATCGTTGGCAGGGTAAACCTCGTCAGGAGCAAGACCAAGCAGTAGGAGAGTTGTTCGCTCATATCCTACGGGTAGGTTGCTCGAGTGTACCAGTAATGGTGCACCTAGATAGATGACCGCTTAACACAGAACCCGGCTTATGGGCCGCCATTTTATATAATATATCGGGCGCTCTTTTTGAGCGCTCTTTTTCTTGGAGGAGTTATGCAGCACGTAGATATTCTTGCGTATACTCAAGAGCTGTTAACCATACAACAACCAATTCGCTATGTCGGTGGGGAATACACCTACGGTACAGTGTATCCTTTAGATGAAGCTGAAATCTCTGTGGGACTCTGTTTCCCTGATTTATATGAAATTGGGATGAGTAATAATGCTATGCGTATTTTATACGACCAAATTATGAACTTAGGACCCACTATTTCATGTGATCGTATCTTTGCTGTTGCTCCTGATTTTGAACAATTTTTAAGAGAGAAAAACCTCCCTTTATATACCATTAGTCAAAAATACCCAGTAAAAAAACTCGATGTATTGGGAATCTCAATAGGATATGAGCTTGCTGCTACATCGATTTTACAAGTACTTGATCTTAGTGGTATTCCCCTCAGAGCAGAACATCGTACAGAGGATGACCCTATTGTCATAGGAGGAGGTCCTGCAATTACGAATCCCCTCCCGTTTGGTCCTTTTTTTGACTTTATTTTTATTGGCGAGACCGAAGGACATTTAGAAAAGATCCTTCTTTTTATCAAAGAGGGCAAAGAACAAGGACTTACTCGATTCGAAATTATTCAACATTTACAAAATACTCCCTCTTTGTGGTATGAGGGGAAAAAGCGGGCTCATCGTGCCATTGATGACAACTTTTCAACAAGGAAAAGTGGAGCTTTTAACTATTATGTTGTTCCTAACATCAAAGTAACTCAAGATAATGGGGTTGTTGAGATTATGAGAGGATGTCCTAATGGGTGTCGTTTTTGCCATGCAGGACAATTTTATAAACCTTATCGTCAAAAAGAGTATGAACAGATCGATGAACAAGTGAAACAATACGTTGAAGAATTTGGTTTTAGAGAGATAACTCTCAGTAGTCTCTCTAGTGGTGATCATCCACATCTTGCTTCTACAATCGCAAAACTAAATCATACCTATAAATCAAAGAAAGTCTCTTTTTCACTCCCTTCACTTAAGGTAAACTCTTTTTCATTAGCCATTTTAGAACAACTTGGTGAGGTACGTAAAAGTGGACTCACCTTTGCTATCGAAACTCCATTACACACCTGGCAATATGCGATTAATAAAGAGGTTCCATTAGATCAGATAATCTCTATTATTAAAGAGGCCAAATCAAAGGGGTGGAAATTAGCTAAATTCTACTTTATGGTAGGCCTTCCTTGGGTTGATATTGATCAAGAGAGAGTAGCTCTTTTAGAATTCCTCAAAGAGATTTACACACAAACGGGTATCGGGATGAATATCAACATTGGAACATTTATCCCTAAAGCTCACACCCCATTTCAATGGGCTGCTCAAATGCCACTACAAACCTCTCAAAGCCACCTCAGAGCTCTTAAAAGTGAAATACAACACACTATAAGACAAGCCAAGGTGTCGTACCACGAACCGTTTATTTCACACATAGAAGGAATCTTAAGTCGTGGAGATCGTAGTGTCGCCACGTTAATAGAACATGCCTATTCAAAAGGGGCACGTCTTGATGCTTGGTACGAATATATGAACCAAGATGTGTGGAAAGAGTCGTTAGAAGAGATAGATATCTCAACAGATGAAATCTTGTATACCGAACGGGCATTAGATGATCCACTTCCTTGGGATAGTGTTTCACTCGGAGTCTCAAAAAAGTTTTTACAACAAGAGTGGAACTTGGCCAAAGAGACAATGCTCACCGAAAGATGCTTCCCCGAATGCCTCAGTCCATGTGGAGTATGTGGAACTAAACATCACGTGTACGAAGTTGAACACAATGAACAAGAACTTGAGTTAGAACCAATAGAAATTGAGAAACTACCATCACAACCTGTAATTTTTTCTTATAAAAAAGAGGGTAGTGCATCATTACTGAGTCATATGAACGTAATGAGAATTATGGAACAAACCTTTCAACGTTCTCACATCGATGTTGCTTTTACCTTAGGGTATAACCCAACTCCTAAAATGGAGTTTGTAAACCCACTGACAACTGGGGCAACAGGGACACAAGAGATATTGCTAGTCGATATCCACGATGCTATCACATTAGATGTTTCTAAAACTCTAACTCAGTTAAATAAGAATCTTCCTGATGGCTTTGAATTTACCGAAATGAAAGTGTTACCTACCGATCGAAGAGTTACTTTAAGTAAACATATCGGTGGAAGTATCTACACCATCAGTGACATTCAAGATCAAAGTATCTCAACAATTTTAGATGAACTATGGCATAACTGTGGGGTAGGTATCTCTGTAGCTAAATTAGCAGTTGGTTCACATATCCAATATACAGTCCAAATCGATGGTGAGAAAAACCTCATTAAAGCTCTTTTTGGCAAAGAGATCTCTAAGTTTGAATTATTATCAAAAATGAAACTGCAACGTGAGTTCATATATGTAGGCTCATACCAAGATGAGCCACATACTTATTTCACAGCCTCTTTAATATGACAGTTATAATAATGACCACCATCTAATACAACAGTTGCTGGATATTCCGTGTCACAAATAGGACCAACTTTTTTATGACATCGAGAAGCGAATGGACAGCCAACTCCCTGTTTGGTGGGATCTGGTAATTCTCCGCTAATATCAATGACTTGTCGTTTTACTTTTGGGTCAACCTCACCACGTGCCGATAACAGCGCTTCGGTGTAGGGGTGTTTAGGGTTATTCATGACATCATCTCTTAAACCATGTTCACACACCTTTCCACTATATAACACCAAAATATAATCACTGAGGTAGTTAATTACGTGTAAGTCGTGTGAGATAAAGACATACGAGGAACCAGTTTCGCTTTGTAGTTCGTGTAGGAGGTTTAACACTGAAGCTTGGACTGAGACATCTAATGCACTTGTTACTTCGTCACATACTAATAAAGAGGGGTGAGTAATAAGCGCTCTTGCTAAGGCAACACGTTGCTGCTCTCCACCACTGAGTTGTTGTGGTTTTTTAGATAAGTACTCTTTACCTAGATCGACACGTTTTAATACCCGTTCAATCTCTTGAGTCCTTTGTTCTTTATTGGTGAATGTGGAGAGGACTTTCATAGGACGAGAAATGAGTTGTTCTACGGTGTGAGATGGGTTAAGACTCCTTCCAGGGTTTTGGAAAATAAGTTGAATCTCTTTAAGAACATCATGAGAACGTTTATTCCACGCAATTGAGATGTTTTGATCTTTAAAGAGCATTTCACCATGTGTTGGTGGATACAAACCACTAATCATATGACCAATAGTCGATTTACCACATCCAGATTCCCCTACGATGCCTAAAACACTAGATGGGGGAATTTCGACATCAACACCATTAACAGCATAGACTCTCTTTTTCCCATTTGGGTAATACTTATGAATATTGTGTAGTGTTAAAAGTGGTTTTGTAACATCAGATGGCTTCTCTTTTATTTCAATGGGTTTTTTCTTATCATCTGAGGAGGGAACATCTGTTGCATAGGCTCGGTCACATGAGGCATATCTTTTATCAGATATCTCTCTCATGTAATAACGCTCTTCACACGTGGGGGTATACTTTTCACATCGCTCTCTAAAAGGGCACCCAGTTTCATGAGCTCCTCGTTTACGAACATACCCTTTAATGGTATGAAGACGTGCTTTCTCTTTAACAACTCCTCCACGGGGTAAACAGTTAATTAACGATCGGGTGTAGGGGTGTAAAGGAGAGTCAAATAACTCTACTTTAGGACCACTTTCTACAATCTCACCGTTATACATAACGACAATAGTATCGGCAACTTTGTTAATAACTCCCATATCATGACTGATGTACATCATCGACATATTCAGTTGTTTACGTAGTTTACTAATTGAATCTAATATAACTGCTTCGGTAGTAACATCTAAAGCTGTAGTTGGCTCATCGAGTATCATCACATCGGGTCGACACAAAATCGCCATAGCAATACAAATACGTTGTTGGATACCACCACTGACTTGGTGAGGATAGCGTGATACCACTCCCTCAGGATCAGCAATGTTTAACATAGTTAATGCTTCTAAAGAAGCCTCTTTTGCCTCCGCCTTTGAGAGGTTTTGGTGAAAGATGCCTACCTCATCTAATTGAAAGCCAATAGTACGAGCAGGGTTTAATGAGGAGTAGGGATTTTGATACACCATCGCAATCCTGTTTCCTCGAATCGATCGAAGTTGATGATCATTCATTGATAGCATATCTTCACCTTTGAATCGAATTTCGCCATGAACGGTCGCATTTTTAGCAACGTAGTTCATAATTGCAAAACTGAGTGTACTTTTACCACACCCCGACTCACCGATAATGCCAATGGACTCATTATGTTTAATACCTAATGAGATTCCATTAACTGCGGTAAAGTCACCTTCAAATGTATTAAAACTTACATGAAGATCATCAATCTCTAATATATTATTGTTCATGGGTAAAAACCTTACTTATAAAATCTGAGAAAATTGAAATAGCAATAACCAAAGAGGCAATAGCTAAAGAGGGAAATAAGACAGCCCAAGGTGCTTCTGTTATGACTGGTTTATTCTCAATGACCATCATTCCCCAATCTGGAGTAGGGGGTTGTAGACCAACACCCAAAAATCCTAAAGAGGCAACCATCATAATTGAGTAGGCAAAACGGGCAGTCGCCTCAACTATGATAGGACCAACGGTGTTAGGCAGAATCTCAACAAACATAATGTATAGATGATTTTCTCCCCTTAACCGGGCACTAGAGACGTACTCTAACTCTTTTTCACCTAATAACACCCCGCGAGAAACTCGTGCGGTTGCTGGGATAAAAGCAATAGAGACTATTAAGGTTAAAGAACCAATAGAAGAGTCTCCTAAGATTCCTAACACAACCATCGATAACACCAGTGGTGGAATTGCCATTAAAATATCCATAGCTCGTAAAAATAGGGCATCAACTCGTCCACCAAAGTATCCAGCAGTAAAGCCAAATAAGACTCCCAATATGGTAGATAAAAGAGATGTGAGTAGGGCAACAGTTAGAATTGATCTACTACCGTAGACAATCCGAGCAAAGAGATCTCGCCCTAATTCATCTGTTCCTAACAGATGATTAGCTTCTCCTGGAGCAACAAGTTGCTTCTCTGGTTGCATCTCTGTGTAGGTGTACTGGGTAATAACGGGAGCAAAAATAGCGATGATTATCCACAAAAGTAAAATGGCAATACCGATTATCGCTAAAGGATTACGTTTTAATTGAAACACAAAATAACTCATAGTTGTCCTCCTTGGTAACGAATACGTGGATCTAAAATGCTATAGAGCATATCGGTAACCATCGTCGATACTGAGTAGATGATGGTAATGATTAATACACACGCTTCGATGAGAGGCACATCACGAGTTTTAATTGCAGTCATTAATAAAGACCCCATACCAGGAAATCCAAAGAGAGTCTCCACTACAACTAACCCTCCAAACAACCACCCCATATTCATCCCAATGATGGTAATAGAGGGTAAAAGAGCATTTTTCAGTGCATGTTGAAAAATTACATAACCTTTTGGCATCCCTTTTAAAATTGCACTACGAATGTAATCACTATTAAGAACGTGTACCATAGAGGAGCGTTGCATTCGTGATACATATCCAAACATCACAAATGTGATAGATAATGCAGGAAGTAGTACAATGTGCAAATTTGAAAAAAGGGTCTCTCCGATTGGGATAACACTCACAATAGGGAGCCATTTAAGTTTGACGGAAAATAGTGTAATTAAAAAGACTCCTGAAACAAATTCAGGCAGAGCCATCGTTGCCAAACCAAAAAATGAGATGACCGAATCAGTTAAGGTGTTCTCTCTTACTGCAGCTAATACTCCAAAAAAGAGTGATAGTGGTACAAAAATTACAAAGGCGGCAAAAGCTAACACTAAAGAGTGACCAACTCTTCTCCATAAAATAGAGTTAATGGAGACCCCTCTCATATACACAGACTCTCCAAGATCCCCTTTCAAGATATTTCCGATCCATCTACCGTAGCGTACTACTAAAGAATCATTTAATCCCCGTGCCTCACGTAAAGCCTCGACAGCCTCTTGGGTGGCACTTTGACCTAAGATGATTTGCGCTACATCTCCTGGCATAATTTCAACTAAAATAAATATGAGCGCACTCATAATAACCAAGGTCGCTAAAAGCGACCCCAGTTTTCTTAACGCAATAAGAGTTAAATCCATTATTGTACATCCATATATTTATATTGTGGAATCATAGTTAGTGGTTGTTTGTAGTTTTTCACTCGATCACTAAGTGCAACTAAATATGGTACTTGAACGTTAATCAGTGAACCATTATCAAAGAACCAAGATTGTAATTCGTGGTAATAAGATGTTCGTTTAGCTTCATCGACTTCACCACTAATAAGATTAATTAATCGATCTACTTCTGCTTCAGCCATATGTGACTCGTTCCACGAACCACCAGATTTAAATGCTAATGCTAAGAGCATAGATGGATCAATTCTTCCACCCCAGCCTGTGATTGATAAAGGGACATTAAGCCAATATTGAGCTAAATAGACATCACGTGTGTATCCTTTCAAGTCGATGTCAAATCCAGCTGGTGCTGCTAACTCTTTCACTGTTTGTGAAAGTTCTTTACCAAATGGGTGATCACTAGCGTAGTACATAGGAACTGAGACACCATTAGGGTATCCCGCTTCAGCTAATAGTTGTTTTGCTTTCTCAATATTTCGAGTTCTAAGAGGTAACTCTTTATACTCAGCAAGGGAGTTCATAATAGGAGTTTCACTATAATAGACCCCATCTCCTAAAGGCATTTTCGCAACACTCAGGGCAATAACTTCTGGGTCCATAGCATATTTTAATGCCAAGCGAACTCTATTATCATCAAAAGGTGCCTCATCTACTGCCATTGAGATAAATCGTTGTTCTTGGTAAGGAGAGATAACACTAATACCATCAATTTTATCTAATTTATTTTTAATGGTAGGTGTTACAAAAGGGACAATATCGACTCGATTGTCTTCTAACATTGAAATACTTGCTTCGATATCACCAACAAAGTAGATAAGAATCTTATCTAAAATTGGCAGTGAGCTCTCCCAATAATCAGTGTTTTTTATCAGTACTGCAGACTCTTTAGGAATTATTTGCAACATTTTAAAAGGACCAGTCCCATTTGGTTGTGTCTCTCCAAAAGCATCATAATCATATTGAGATGAGAGAATCGCCATGTTGTAATCGGTAAATTGGTAGATGAAGGTAGGGCGAGGTTCATCCAAGTGGACAATCAGTGTATGAGGATCAAGAACTTCAACTGAAGAGACGACTTCAAAATCTTCTTTTTTCAAGTGCCCTATAGAAGGGTCTTGAGTACGTTCAATGGTGTATTTCACATCATCAGCAGTAAACTCTGACCCATCATGGAAACGGACACCTTGTTGTAAATGAAAGATCCAATTTGACCCATCATCAGTTTCCCAATCTGTGGCCAACACAGGGACCAGTTCACCAGTATCAGCATCAATATCTATCAGGTATTCGTAGATTGATGAGTTCATAGAAAAAGCCTGACCATCCCACACTCCAGGTGTAATAAGACCAGGAATTTGTTCTGCGACTCGAACACTTCTCTCGTCACTAGCACTCTCTTTCCCCCCTAGGGCAAACATCAATGAGGCGCTAACTAGTAACAGTAATATAAAGATTAAACTTCGTTTCATATTCCCCTCCAAAAGAACAAAAACACTTAGGATGGGACACGTCGAATAGATTATATCGGTATCTTGAAGATCGTTACGACAATATTTCCTCACCTTGTAGTGGAGGAAAAACCCCATCCAATAACCGACAACCTTATTGCAGCATATGGGTTGCCAGTATGTCAAGGGGACAATTATCCATATTGAAGAAGAAATAAAAAAGTTTATTTAGGTCCTAATGAATGATATTTTCAACCAAAGCTCTTGTGTGTTGTTCACCAACTAACACTAATACATCTGATTGCTCTAACTGAAGGTCTGGACCAGGAGATAAGATGATAGACCCATCTCGCCTAATAGCAATGACCGTAGCGTGTGTTTTCTGCCAAAATTTTAATTGGCCGAGACTCTGACCTATACACGTTGAATCTTTTTCTATTTCAACTTCATAGGTGAAAAAAGGATTGCTAGCAGTAAAGCGTTCATTTGAATCAATTAACAGACGGACCGTTTCATACAACTCTTTCTCAATTGCGGCATGTTTATCAATTAACTCTTTCATCCGCCTTAAACGAGAGCGAGTTGTCTCTCTTGTATCGTGTCGTGTGATGTATGAAAGGGCAAATTCATGATTGTTGACGAGAACCCCACTATTTTTTAAGACAGTTACAACACCCATCTCTTCCAATAACGAAAATGAGCGTCGAATAGTCTCACTAGAGACACCATACTCAGTGGACATAAGAGATCTTCCTGAAAGGCGAGTGCCTTCAGCTAATTCACCATTAGCAATTCTGTATGCAATATCTAAAGCAATTTTGGCATACATAGCCACTGGCTCACTCTGTCTTTTAGGAGTTGTCTCTTTTCCCATACGTTAATTTATCATGAACAATTCATTTTCTCAATGAGTGTACATATATAGAGGCACCTCAATTAAGGTGCCTCTTCTATGTAAAGGAAATAGATGAGAATGTTATGTGCGCCTTTGTATTCGTTCTTTTTGTGCCTCTTTCATATTTTTGATTGCAAAGGTGAGTACTGAGAAAAATGCAATTAGTAAGAACGCTAGGCTAATTGGGCGAGTGACAAAAATAGAGAGACTTCCATCACTTAAGATTAATGCTCTTCTAAAGTTCATTTCAGCAAGTGGTCCTAACACAATACCCAATAGTACTGGAACTAACTGAAAGTCCATAAGTCTCATGAAGAAAGCTAAAATACCAAAGATAAAGATATAATAGACATCATATAAGCTATTATTCGTAGAGTAAGCTCCTGCAGCACAGAAGGTGAGGACTATACATGCTAGTAGTTCAAATGGGACTCGGGTGATATGTGCATAAAACCGGGTAAAGAACTTACCAACAAACCATAAACTAATATTCACAACAATCAATCCCAACATAATGGCATACAAAATATCCCCTTGCTCTTTAAAGAGCATTGGGCCTGGGACCATCCCATGAATCATAAAAGCACCCATCAAAATGGCAGTGGCACCGTCTCCAGGGACACCTAAGGTGAGCATTGGAATCATTGTAGCTCCACACGCTCCGTTGTTAGCTGATTCAGAAGCAGCAACTCCCTCTATTTCACCCTTACCAAATGTTTCTGGGTGGGAAGACATCTGCTTTGTTTGGTTGTATGCAATAAAAGCGGCTAAACCACCACCCGTACCTGGTGTCGCACCAATAATGATTCCGGTAATAGTACCAATAGCAATTGGTTTACGAGATCTCTTATATTCTTCTTTAGTGACCTTGTTTCCAGTAATCTCTGAAGCTGAGACAATCTTTCGATCAGTTTTTGGATTATATTTTGCTTTCATTAAAATTTCACTAATAGCAAATAATCCTATTAAAGCAATAATTAAATCGATGCCACGTCGGAGTTGTAGGTTGTTAAAAGTGAATCTCATAGTTCCACTGATATGATCTAATCCAATAGTGGAGACAAATATCCCAATACAAGCACCGATAAGTCCTTGTAAGATCGATTTATTAGAGACTCCTGCTATTACCGAAAGTCCAAATATCGCCAAAGCAGTATATTCAGCGGGGCCAAATAAGAGAGTAACTTTAGCAATAGGAGGAGCAAAAAAGAGTAATGCGAAAGCACTTAGTAATCCTCCAATGGTCGATGCATATAAAGCCATAGTTAAAGCCTTAAATGCCTCTCCTTTTTGAGTCATGGGATACCCATCAAACAATGAGGCAGCATTTGCTGAAGTACCTGGTGTATTGATCAAAATAGCCGTAATTGAGCCACCATAGGTCCCTCCAACATAGATACCTAACAGCACTAAAATTGCAACAGTGGGCTCCATACGATAGGTGAGGGGAATAGTGAGAATAATTCCCAAGTCACTTGTAAGACCTGGAATAGCGCCTACAATGATGCCTACTACTAAACCTACAGGAATGGCTAACAGTATTTGCCAATCAAGAAGTATGTGTAAACCAGAAAGTATTAAATCCATGTGCTCCTCCTTTTATGGCAATGAGATATGTAAGCCAACGGCAAAAATCAGATACACCAATGCGCTTGTAGTTAAAGCGATGATGTAATAGGATTTTTGACGAGCTCCGTAATAGATAAGAATGGCAAAAATAAGATAGATGCTTGATCCTATAAACCCAAGGACCTTAAATAGAACCATATACACGATAATAATTCCAATATAGATAGCGGTTCTTATTGCATCTTTAAAACCACGAGAAGCGTAGAGTTCTTGATCAAAAACAATCTCTTGTTTAGGTTTAAAAAATATTCCTTGCAATAAAAGCAATACTGAGAAGATAAACATTCCCCCTAAAGCTATTTTTGGAACTGTCTGTGCGTTAATAGAGCTCTTTTCCATAGTTACTATCTGTGAGGGAATCAATAAAAAGAGAATCCCCGAGATTATTGAAAATAACGCTCCTGATAACATCTCCGAATTATATTTAATTTTCATCTCTATTTCCTACATAGTGTAGTGTTAGCAGTAGGAGAACTGCTAACACCACTGAATACCTACTTCAGTAAGTTGATATACTCTTTCATCGCTTCTGTTTGAACGATGATTTCATGCTTAATCTCTTGTTCGGTAGCCCCCCAAGCCTCCATGCTTAAGCTTTTCATGAAATCTTGGAACTCTTTATCAGCGTACACGTCTTGGATAAATTTTGTTAACACAGCCTTTTTGTCTGCATCAACACTACTTTTCACTGCAAAATAATCCATGCCAATAAATTCAGCTGCAATGCCTTGCTCATTGAAAGAGGGGATACGGCCAATGCCATCTACTTCTATTCCATCTGGAATGAAGGTTCCCAATACTGCAAGTTCTCCACTTACGACGTAGTCACGATACACTGGGGGAGAACCAATAGCGATATCGACGTGGCCTCCTAAAAGGGCGTTAATAGCATCTTGTCCACCATCATAAGGGACAGCTTGTGCTGGAATGTTGAGTTTTTCAAAAAGGACGCTAATCATAGTATAACTATCATTTCCTGGTCCTCCAGTTGTGGCATACTTAATGATTCTTCCAGATTTACCCAAAGCAATAAGTTCATTTAATGTATGAATGTTTGTATACTTTGGATTTGAGAGAATCACAAATTCGACAACTCTCATTCCAATGAGGGGAGTGATATCATCAATGGTGTAATTCACATCGACAAATGCTGGTGTCAAAGAAAACAGTGGACCATTTGAGATAACCATAGTGTATCCATCATCGCTCGCTTGCATAAATGCATCCATAGCGATAGTACCAGCTCCTCCAGTTTTGTTCTCTACAATAACAGGAACTCCAAGATACTTCTCACCGAAAGAGGCTACCTTTCGTGCAATAGTATCAGGACCTCCACCTAAACCCCAAGGCATAATCATTGTAACACGTTTATTAGGAAATGCCTTTTGCTCTTTTCCACCTTGGGCAAAGATTGTTCCTGCAACCAAGGTAACGATGAGTAAAATGAGTAATAATTTTTTCATTTTCTCTCTCCTTCTATGTTTTTTCTGTGATCAACGATCACATTATTTTTATGTCTGTATCAGTAAAACGAAGTGTTAATGCTTCGTGATAGTTTCTCTTAATTGTGGTAAACGGTTGATAATCAACTTCATCAGTAAATAAAAATTGAAGATGTGGATATCTTTGTCGTAATTGATGGTAAACCTCAGGGTGAGAACTGTTATGTCTACGGTCACTAGATGAGGTCGTAATAATATACTGCGCACGTAAGTTATCTAAAAGATGAGTATTTATTGCATCAATTTGTCCGTGATGAGGCAATTTGAGAACGTTCCCATTTTTGAGCAAAACAAAGGTTTCTTCACTCCAGTTTTTTGGGCAATTATCGGCAGTGAGAAACACAGAGTGTGAATGATACGTAAGTTGAAACACAGTAGAGTAATCATTTGAATCAGCATCCATTTGTGCTAACTGCTGAGCTATCAAGCTCTGATCACTTTCTGTAAAGACATCTTCTATTCTTTTAGTAAATGTTTTAGCTTTTTCTATAGTAGGTTCTAAAGTTACAATACGAAGATATTGAACAATTGTGAACGTTCTTGCTTCGATGAGGTTATGAGATGGAATGTGATACTTTTCGATAAAAGAGAGGATATCTTTGTAGTGTTGTAAAGCTTTTGCAAACTTGAGTGTACTACAATGATTAATGCCCTTCATATCAAGATCTTTACATTGGGTTATGCTAGGAAAGTAGGGGAGAAAGAATGCACCTATGTGTACCGTATCCAGAATTTCTTTTATTCCACTGACATGATCCTCATGGATATGGGTAATGATTACAGCCTCTATGTGAGTAATATGATGTTTTTTAAGATATTCTACTAATGAAATTCGATTTCCTATAAACTCTTCTTCGTATGAACTGCCACCATCTATGAGATAGTGGGCATTATTGTAAGTGAGTAAAATAGCCTCTCCGTAACCAACGTTTATAAAAGTAATATCAAGCATAAGTTATGTTGTTCCTCTCTCTATTAATTGTGTTGCACACTCTATTATTTCTTTTGGGTGAGGTTTACCTTCAATAATCTCTATTAACTTCGAAGCAGCGAGTTTACCCAAT
>Ga0265293_10000785_pt1 | contig 73002 bp, 60 predicted proteins | sample Munlanlewell138R_FD_192505 | JGI IMG/M metagenome (GOLD analysis project Ga0265293, IMG submission 192505) | Leachate microbial communities from a municipal landfill in Southern Ontario, Canada - Leachate well 138R | ecosystem: Engineered > Solid waste > Landfill > Unclassified | place: Canada... | reverse complement strand
TCGAATATCCTGTTCTGCAGGGCGATCGGCAGCGCGAGAATGCGGTTGAGCCAGCGCTGGATGGGCGGCATATCGTCCTTGAGAACGCCATCCTTGTCCACCAACTCCAGCCCTGTTCTATTTTGGAAATCGTCCAGGGTCGTACTCGCGAGCTTGCCGGCCGCAAGAAGATCGAACCAGGAAAGCAGCGCCGCGCAGGCATATTCGCTTTCGAGATTGTCGGCGGGATCGAACAGGCCCTGCCCGCCTGTCTGGCGCTGCCCACGGGTGAGCGCGCCGAGGCTGTCGAGCCGACGGGCGATCGTGCTTGTGAAGCGCAATTCGCCTTTGCAGTCGGTTGTCACCGGCCGGAAGAGCGGGGTCGACGCCTGATGTGTCCGATGGGTTCGCCCGAGCCCCTGGATCGCCCGATCCGCTCGCCAGCCCGGCTCGAGCAGGAGATGGACACGCTGCTCCTGGTTCACTGCGTCCAGCGACGCATGATAACTTCTTCCCGTCCCGCCGGCGTCGGAAAAGACGAGGATACGCTTCTTGCCGGCCATGAACGAAGCCGCCTCGACCTGGCTTGTCCGGGCCGAACGGCTTTCGAGCTTCTGCCTACCGTCGCTGGCGGTGATGAGGCGTTTTGTCCGACCGGTGACCTCGGCGACGTTTTCGTGCCCGAACGTTTCGAGGAGCGCGTCGAGCGCCGACATGATCGGCGGCATGGCGCACAGCTTTTCGATGAGCGCTGCGCGAGCGGCCTCCGCTTCCGGATTGTAGACAGGATGACCCGCATCATCGACCATCGGAAGCGAGCGAGGCGTGCCGGTGTCGTCGGTGAACACCTGCATCTGCCGGGTGGGAAAAGCGCGCTCGAGATAGTCGATGATATACTCGCGGGGAGAGAGATCGATCTCGAGGTCGGCGCGCTCTTCCGCAGAGAGGTCCCCCAGCCTGCGGTTGAGGATCGATTCCGCAGTGGTCACCAATTGCAGAACCACCGATTGGCCCAGATCGAGATGCTTTCTTATCGCATCGATTACCGTCGGCAATTTCATCGAGAGGAGGAGCTGCCCGAAGAAGCGTTGCTTGGTCGACTCGAAGCGTGAGCGGGCCGAAGCCTTCGCGCCGCTGTTAAGCGTAGCGTTCCCGATCCCATCGACGACGCTGGTCAGTTCGAGCGCAGCTTCCATGTTACGGTGGATAACGGCCCACGCGTCCGCATAGGCGTCGTAAATCGCGATCTGCCCGGGCGTCAGTTCATGGCGCAATACCTCATATTCGACACCCGCGAAGCTGAGTGCGCGGGCGGTATAGAGTCCGAGCGCCTTGAGATCGCGTGCAACGAGTTCCATCGCTGCAATCCCGCCTTTTCGGATTTCGGCGATAAACTGTTCGCGGTTGGCGAAGGCCGTTTCGGGACCCCAAAGTCCCAAGCGGACGGCATAAGCGAGATTATTGACGTCGGACGCCCCGGTTGCGGAAGCATAGAGTACCCGCGCGCCGGGCAAGTGATTCTGGAGAAGAACCCCGCAGATGCCCTGCCGCGAGCCTTCTTTTTTGCCCAGCGCGCCCTCACCCCCGGCAACGCCGCCCATCTCGTGCGCTTCATCGAAGCCGATGACGCCCTCGAAATCATCCCCTGCCCAGTCGATGATCTGCCGCAGCCGGCTGTGGTCCCCGCGGGCGGAACGAAGGGTTGGATAGGTGACGAACAGGACCCCCTGTTCGAGCGAGATCGGCTGATTGATCTTCCAGTTGGCCAAGGGCTGGATGTCGGCGGCAAGGCCGCCAAGTGCGGTCCAGTCGCGGCGCGCGTCCTCAAGCAGTGCTTCATTCTTCGAAACCCAGATGTTACGCCGCCGACCGGCCAGCCAGTTATCGAGAATGCAGGCAGCGACCTGCCTGCCCTTCCCCGCTCCGGTTCCGTCCCCGAGAAAATATCCCTTGCGATAGGCGCGGCCGTCCTCGGCTTCCATAAGCCCGACGCCTTCCTTGGCCGGACGAAATCGGCCAGGCAGAAGCTGGTTCCAAGCATGCCCGGCATAGACAACGCTTTCGAGTTGGGAAGCCGAGAGGAGACGCTCGCTGACCGTCCGTTCGGGGAGGTGCGGCACATAGTCCGGCGCGGGAGCGGCGATGGAACCCATCGCCACGGATTCGACAAGTGCGGTGGGGTGCTCGCCCGCAGCATCGAATGCAATGCGGCTCGGCCGATAGGGGAGATAGACTCCGACCTGATCAAGGAGCGGCGCCGGCATGTCGAGCCTTGTGTAGCCAACCGGCAGCACATTGTTCCGAACCGGTGCATGATAGGCTCGGGGCTGAGGCCGGGCGCTTTTCATCGCTCGAAAGAGCGAGGGGCTCGAAGATCTCCGGGGCGTCAGCGGAGCACTTACGGCTAAGGCACGCTCGGGAATCTCCAGGTCCGTGATCACATCGCGGATCGAGGATCGCTGGATGGTCGCAGGAATCGCGCCGCCAGGAACCTTGTCGATGACAAAGAGACGCACGGCGATCGACGTACCATGCTTGACGTAGCATTTTTCCAGCCGGACCGACGTCTTGACACTGACATCGCGAAGGGTTGTCTCGAAGATATCCCTCATGCGTGCATTGGGGCCGAACCAGTCCGGCATGACGGCGACGATACGACCACCCTGATGGAGGCGCCGCAGCGCCGCTTGAAGGTGCCGGATGGCCGCATGGCCATCCGCGCCGAACCCCAAGGAGCGCGAGAAGGGAGGATTCATCAGGATCACGCTGGGGCGCGGCGCCGCAGCCAGCGTCGAATTGATCGTCGCGCCGTCGTGCCCGGTCACGACCGCATCGGGAAAGGCATGCTTGAGCCTTGTCCGTCGAACCGGTTCATATTCGTTGAGCTGGAGGCCTGCCCGGGCCGGGCATTGCGCAACGAGGAGGCCATTGCCGGCGCTCGGTTCAAGGACAATGTCGTCGGCACGGATATCGGCGAGGACCGTCGCCACCGCTGCAAGATCGATCGGCGTCGAAAATTGCTGCCATTCGACCTGATCTTCGCTGCGCACTGTTTGCGTCGGCAGGCGGTCCAGGAGATCGCAGGCGGCAGCGGCGTCGGCGAGCGAGCGCAGTGGATAGGGTCGCTCCTGGAGGTAAAGGGCAAGCGCGTGCTCGAGAAATTCAAAGCTGTCGCGCTGGCTCCACCGACCATCTGCATCGCTGGCGCCGAATCCCTCTGTCAGGGCAGTGTTGAGGTCGGCGCGCATGATCGCGCCGATACCGCGCAGACGCTCGACGATGAGCGCGGTTGCGCGACGTTCTGCCACAAGCGCGGCATCGAAAAGATCGGACATGTATTGGGTCTCCGGACTGGCCGCCCCATGGCGGCTCAATCCGCCACACCCCCCCTCACCTTTCTGTGCAGTCCCGGGATGCCGGTCGCCGGCGGTGGCAAGCAAGATCTGACGGCTGCCTTGCACGCGGCGCATCCCCCAGGATGATTCCCACTCATTGTGCTCGGGGGCCGGTATTGGAAAGGGTTGAGGTTTCGGCGAGCGGTGCCCCAAGGTGGACGAAAGCGATGAATATGAATCGCCGCTTCTACTACGCTAGAACCGCATTTCTCCGCATCGCACTGCCTAGCTCTGCAATTGCAAATCCTGAGGCTAGGTTCTGGAATGGCGAACTGAAGCGAAGAAAGAGATGCTCACACGAGAAGAATGCGAAGATCCGGAACCGCTGGCGCGATTACTTGAGTGAAATCTTTGTCGGAGGTGAGGACGACATAGTTTCGCTCAAGCGCCTGTGCCGCAATCCAGAGGTCGTTCTCGTCGATCTGCAGAAGCTGGCCGCTCACACGATCGGTCCAGGCCTCGACCCAGCGTGGGATACGGCGCCTGATGTCGATCCGGGCCAGTGCCACGCCCGATTTGACGGTCGCGAAAGCATCGGCCGTGTGCCGTGTAACTTCGGCCAACGGATGCGTCTCGGTGCTGACGAGGCACGCTTCGATGTGCGTAAGTGGCTGGCTTGCGGCGCGCGCGAGCGCCAACCCGAACCTCAGCTCGCCGACCGTTACTACCGAGACAAGCTGCGCGGCTTGCGCCGGTAAGGCGGCAATCGCTTGACGGACCGCGATATGATTGGGCCTCCGTGCGTCATAGAGCACGGATACAAGGTTCGTATCGAGCAGATAGGTGTCCATCCGCTATTGGACGTAAAGCCTGAGCCGCTCAACCTCGTGCTCCGGCGCAGGCGTGAAGACGTCGAGCGCCCAGGCGCCGGTGTTTTCGCGTAGCAGCGGGCCGATATATTCGTGCAGCGGGATGTAGGCGGTAAAGTCTTCGGGGAACCAGCCCTTAAAAGCATGTGCGACACGCCGCTCAGCTTCGTGTCCACGAAACGCTTCTAGTAATCGCCGCTCCAGACGAGGAGGCAGATCGAAAGCCTTCAAAAGCTGCGCGTCGATATCGATCAGCAACGCTTCCAGCCGCTCGTCGATCTCAGGTGTGCGCAGTGCATAGGCTGCGGCGGCACCAAGCGCCTCCCGGTAGCGCCACACTGCGGCGACCACGTCGCCAAGCGCGCCCCGCTTTGGTAACGGCAGTTGTTTCATGACTACGTTGGTGAGATGCTGGTTTGAGGCTCGCTCGAGGACGAAGGCGCTCGCCAGCGGGCTGTTGATCAGCGCTTCAATCGCTTCCACGGGCAGGTCCGACGTGGTCGGCCAGATACCGAAGAATGCCTGCGACGGCACAAGCCCGCTCGTATCGATCGCTCCATCCAGCCGCCAGGGACCGCGTGACCGGCGGGCCACGTTGACCAGTATTTTGGGTTTGTCCCAAGCGCGCGCGAGCGGACCGAGCCGATACGCGGATTCCTCGCGCGTATCGACGAAACCGGTTGTGGTGATACTAAATTGAAGAAGCGAGTCTGCGGGCTTGAAAACACCTCTGGCAAAGCCCTCCCGTGGGACTGCGCTCCAGCCGGCGGACTGACTGATCCACTGAAGACCGCGATGAACTTCGGCCTGGCCACCAAGCACGGGATAGTCCGCCAGATATTCCCAGACCTCGTCGAGCGCCCCAATCCAAAGGTCACCCGAAGATACCAGCTTGCTGCGGCGGCGCTCGGTGGTGACCTTACCCGTCATGAGAAAATCCGAACGGCCTTGGTCGGTGACTTCAAGGGAGCGCAACTGGCTCGGAAGATTCTCCGCATCAGCGGCGCGTTGGCCGGTTGCGATGATCACGGCCGCCTCCAGCCCCGCACGCTGAAAGATGCGATCGGGAAGCGATGTCAGCTCGATCCGGTCATATGTGTCCGCGAGCAACTGGCGCAGCTCGCCATATTGCTTTTGGCGCAGAAAGCCTTGGGGCAAAACGAAACCGAGCGCCTCGGGCCTGGCTTCGATGAGCGTCCGCAGCACGGCCATGGGCTTCGAGAAGGACTTTGCCGCCATCTCGGGATAGCGCTGGCGCTCTTCACTGTCGAAGTCCTCCCAGGGTGGGTTGCACAGGACAATGTGCTTGCCAGCGGCATCTGCTCGGAGCGCGTCTTTCTCGAACAAGTCCTTGGATACGATTTTCCAGCCATTTGCGTTGGGATAGTCAGCCAGGATCAGCGATAGCGTCGCGACTTCGCAAGCGAAACTGTCGAGTTCCGCACCGCTGATCCGCTTGACGAGAAACGCGTGTCGCTCCTCGCCAGTGAGCGTATCGGGAAGCTGATCGCGCAGATGCCGCAGCGCCGCGACGAGGAACATGCCCGCGCCGGCGAAGGGCTCGTAGATTGTGATGTCCTTAAGATCGAAGCGGCCCAGATCGAGTTGGCCAACGACATACTCAGCGACTTGCCTAGGGGTAGAGTGCGTGCCGAAGCGTTTGCGCGTGTCAGCCGTCACCAGCGTGTTTTCGTAAACGAATGCCAAACTGTCCGACGAGATGTTGCGGAAGGTGATGGCGCCGCGAAGCGTCGTCCATGCCGTGTCCACGGCCGCCGACGGAAGGGCATCGACTGCGGGCCGCAGCATGTGATCGAGATGATAATAGCTCTCGATGCCGGCGAGCACATCGCGCACCGGCGCGTTGGTCCATGATGTCGCGTCAGGATGCTGGCGATCGATCAGGATCTTAGCGGCAAGGAGTCTGAAGGCGGTGCGGAAAACTGCTTCCTCGCGTTGCGGATCGTCGATCCCGGTCAGCAGTTGGGTAATGACCTCGCCGAGCAGCCGGTCGAGCTTCACTTCGATCTCATGTTCGATTGCTGGCATCAGACCCAGATCGACGAAGTCGAGCTGATAGGCCGTCTGGGTCTGGCCGAGCGACTTGGCGCGGTGGACCGCGTGTGGGTTCCAATTGTCGGCATTACGCTCGAACAGCGCCTCGAGCTGATCGAGCGGAACCCGTTCGCTCAGACGCGGCTTGCCTTCCGCGCTGACCCGCCAGACCCCGACATCTTCAGGGCCGATCGAGAACAGGATCGGCGCGCCGAGCGCCCGGCGGCGCAGCACGGCGTCTGCATCGTGCGCGCCGGTGATCACCCCGAAGGCGGCCGAGCGATAGGATTCGGGAACTTGCGTGAACGCCGCAAGCGCGACGCATTGTTCCTCGCCCGCCTCCGACAGCACATCTGCGAAACTATAGTCGTGGATCAACGATTCCGGTCGATAGCCGATCGCACGCAGTCCCGCTTCGATTCTGGCGAGCGCAGTCACGCCGCGTCACCTTCGGCACTGCGCAGCACCATGCCGCCCTCTGCATCAGCGGGCGCTTCGCTCCGGCGTAATCCCACCGCCGGAAAGAGCGGGAGCTGCGCGATCGACTCGGAGACGCCGAATCCTTGCGACAGCGCCTCAAGATGGTCGTTGAGCCGAAGCAGGATGGCATCCTGGTCGCCTGGCAACGGATCACTGGCACTGAGCAGCGCGCAACTCTCCAGTCCGAAGATGGCCAAGCGGTGGTTCCACAGGCCCGGAAAGGACCGGCCGTTCAACATCTCGCGTGCGCGAAGCAGCAGGTCGCGATGAACCTGGAGCTCGACATGGAACCGGCTGCGCATAACGACGGCGAGACGGAGTAGCAGCACGGTCTGCCAGCCGAACTGAGCCTGCTGGCCTTGGCGCGATGCCGGGATGTCGGGATAAATGAGCCCGCGCCGCACGGTCCATTCGCGCAGCTGATCAGCCGAAAGCCCGGTCAGTTTCAAGACATCCCGCGATCCGATCAAGCGCACCATTTAGCTCCGGTTCGGGTATGGCACCCGAACTTGGATCGGGTATCATACCCATTCTTGTCGGTAAAGTATCTTGTTCTCGGTCCACCCGCTCCTGACGGTCCGTCACATCGGACCCGCTCAATCGATCGATATGCTGCCCGGCAGCTATCAAGATCAAGCAGGGCCGGGTTCTAACGACAGATAGCCAGGAGCAGCGCTGCCTATGCAAACAGTCGCAGCGGGAATGACGGCTATCGCCGCCCTGCCGCCAGAATCGACCTGGCGGGATCCTGCTTACGTATCAAGATGCTGGCGCATTCGGCAGGAGCGCAGTGACTAGGCGCACCGCTGCACCCCGAGGAGCATGGCCCAGTCCTTGAAGCCCGCAGGAGGCGGCATATGCTCGATAAGCAGCGAAGGGTGAGCATATGCCTGTTCGGCAAGATCGCCGGCGCGGCGCCCTTCCGCATCGTTATCGTATGCGAGAATCAAGCGTGTCACCCCGTTCGGTAAGCGAATTCGGTCGAACCGGCGCGCGCCAAGGCTCGCCCAGCACGGTATTTGATTGAGCAGGGTAAAAGCATGGGCGGTTTCGAATCCTTCGGCGAGCGCCAGGGTCGCCCCCCCCTGCCCTTCCCCCTGCCAGGCCCCGCCAAGCGGGCGGCCGAGCATCCACTTCGCCGTGTAAAGGGAGGTGGTGGGATCGAGAAAAATCCGCTGGATTGCCGTCAGTTTCCGTTCTTCGCGAACTGCAGCGAGGAGAGCGGGATGATAAGTCGTGAGCGGGCGCGGGCGATAGGGACAGCGGGGATGGAAACGCAGATCCTGTGCAAGCGGCACGAGATGCCGATTGTTGAGATAGCGTTCGGCGAGCGTGCCCTGCACGGGCCAGGCCTCATCCCAGAGGCGATGAACATGGCTCGTGCCTTGTGATGTCGTATCCACGTAGGGATAGTGCCTGCCGAGGGGGATGCGAGAGAGTTCGCGGAGGATGTCCTTCCGCTCGCAACCGGCAAAGCAGGTTACGAGGATCCCGCGGTCGCCTTGACGAAGTGACAGACTGGGGCGTTTGTCTGCATGCGCGGGACACAGGCACATGGCCGTCCGGCCGTGCCAGGTGCCACCGAGACTGCCAACGAGGTCGATAAGTTCCTGTGAAGGTCTGCGTGCGAGAAGGGCCATGACCTGCTCCTTTCGCAATTGGCCTCCCTCTTGCCTCTCGATCGCCGCAACCTATCCTCATGTGATCATGAGGAGGTTGCGGGCTGACGTCGCCGAATTCCTTCTTGAAAATCCATTTTGAAAAACACCCAAGCGGAGCGCGGGAGCTTCCTAGATTCATGGATTCTAAGATTCGGAGCCATTTTGCTACGGAAAACCAATAGGTTGAACTATATCCGCGTGAGGACTCGGGGGCTTCTCGATGAGTGATTGGGGGCATCTATGCGTGCCTGCGGGGGCCTCAGGATGAGCGCTCGGGGGTTTATGTGAGAGATAGGGGGAGTCGCGCGAAACCAGCGAAAGAAGCGCCGGAATCCCTTTGATTCGATGGCATGAATCCCTTGTGACGCGAACCAGACCCACGTTTACATGAGTTTTGGGGGATCGATGCTTAGGGAAACCCCGCTCTACATGAGCGATTGGGGGTCGAGAGCGTTTGGACTAAAGCGTTGCCGCCAGCTTGGACTGCTTTATGTGAGGACTCGGGGGCCTTCTGAAATATCGTGTTTCTTCAATAGGATAGGGTGGGCTCTATGTGAGTTGCAGGGGGCGCTACCTACGGAGGTCGACGTTTGCGCCGCATTACTCTGCAATGAACGCAGCTTTATGTGAGTTTTCGGGGGAATCGGCGAAAGTCGGCTCTTTCCGGCGAGTCGCGCCAAACATCTTTATATGTGTGCTTGGGGGCTGACCGCCCCGGCCCAACCAGATCTATGTGAGCGATCGGGGGCACGTCTCTATGAGTGGAGGAAGGGATGTTCTCATTATGACGACTTGATGGTATGTAACTCACATGAAGCTCGATTCGGACACTGCTGAAATCGAGGTGCCGCCAGAGTTGGAGGGGCTGGGCCGAACGTTGCGCGTCGCTGAGGTGATTCGTCGGCGCGATCTCGATTTCGTAAGCAAGCCCGGAGAATTAGTCGAATCGGAGTTCGAAACCGGTTCCTTGAGCGCCGCGGCCCGCAAAGCATTTGCACTGATGATCCGCAAGGCGGGCCCTGAAGCGGGCGGAGACAAGACCTTCACGATTACGAAGAAGGAATTGCGCGGCTCTCATAAGGGAAATGAACGCATTCAGGCGGTCATGGATGAGTTGCTTCGCGTGATTGTCCGGATTCGAACGACATCCAAGAAGGGCAAGCCCGCGATCATGTCGCAGTCGCTGCTGTCGAGCTGCGTGGAGGAGAGCTCCGAGGACGGCATGAGCGTCGTCGAATATACCTTCTCGGACAATTTCAAGCGCGTCATCCAGCGTTCGGATTACTATGCCAGAGTGAATCTGGGGGTCACGCTGTCTCTGCAGTCGCGCTATTCGCTGACCCTGTACGATCTCGGCTGTCTCATTATCAACCGTCAGAATCGGGTGGTGAAAATGGACGTCGCCGAGCTCAGGCGACGGTTGGGGGTACCGGAGGGGAGCTTCAAGAATTTTGCGGAGTTTCGGCGGGACGTCCTGGCGAAGTCGAAGGCAGAGATTGACCAGTTGGCTGACTTCACTGTGGAATGGGAAGAGATCCGGGGCTCTGGTCGCGGACGGCCAGTCCAAACAGTGAAGCTGACTTTTAGTCCGAAGGATCCGGGCGAACAGGAAGAGACGGCAAAAGAATTGGATCGACCCAAAGTGGGTAGGCGTGCGCGCAGAGACGGGACCGCTGAAACCGTAGTAGCTGCCCCGGCCCCCAGCTTGCCGGTCAGTAAACCCTTCCCTGACTCGCTCCATTTTTGCGGCGATCAGCGTTTGCTGACGATCGTTGCGGATTATGGCGGCGGATGGGACAAGGAAATCATCGCGAGCGCTTATCGCCAATCGATGAGCAGCCGGCTTGAGGCACTGACTGGCGAGGCGCTTTACAAGTCGTGGGAGGGCTTCTGCAGAAGCTTTGTGCAGAAGCGCGGTCGGCCGTAGAGCCCCCCTTCCCCCAATTTCTCATATAAACGCGTCTGCCTCTGGTCGGTCTGCCCTTCCGCAAGGTCGATCAGCGCCATGATCCCATCCGGACGGCTGAGATTACGCGCTTCGTGTGACCTTATCCCAGGAACTATTCCGGGGGGGCGACGAGTCGATCCAGAATGTGCGCCCTTGGCTGGAGTCATGTGAGGAGCGCTTCGCCTACCCTCTGATACCTGTCCGACTGGTCCGGGACTCAAGGCAAGAAAGAGTGCTTGTCCCTGAGTGTCGGGTCCACACGTGTCGTTTGACTAACCACCCTAATTTTGGCATAGGTGTCCGGGATCAGGGGTCATTATACGGTGCTTTTCACGAACCGTGGCCAGTTTGGGTTCATAGAGGGGACACGCGCATGCTGTCGGGTCAAATTCTCGATGCGATGATCACCTCTTGCGAGAATGCCAAGACCGTCCTGCGGCAAGCGGCCATCGATCCAGCCGATCGCAAAACGCTCAATATTTCTATGGGTGCGACCCTCGCTGCCGAATTTCTTGGCCGGACACCCGAGGCGCTCTCCAAGGCTGAAGCGCGCGGTCGCCTGCCCGCCCCCAAGACGGCGGCCAACGGACGCCGTTTCTACACGGTCGAAGACCTGATTGCCATCCGTGAGGCCTTGGGCATCAAGATGGGCAAGCTGCCGTCAGAGCGCGCCGTCGTTGTCGCCGTGCAGAATTTCAAGGGCGGTGTCAGCAAGTCGACGACAGGCAAGCATCTGGCCGACTATCTCGGCCTGCGAGGTTATCGGGTCCTTGTTGTTGACTGCGATCCGCAAGCCTCAATGAGCGTGATGTTCGATGTCAATCTCGAAGCACTTTTGGACGAGACCCACACGCTCTCGAATTTTCTGTCGCCGCGGATCGACGAAGCCGATTCACTGCGAAAGACAATCCAGAAAACCGCTTGGCCCAATATCGACATTTGTCCGGCGAACCTGGGTCTGCAGGACACTGAGTGGGAACTGACCGCAACGATTGAGGACGGACCGACGGCGATTGCCGGCGCGTTCCGCAAGCTCAGGATCGGATTGGAGGAAGTCCGGCTCGACTATGATGTCGTGATCCTCGATCCACCACCGGCGATGGGCTTTCTGGGCGTCAATACACTGACAGCCGCCGATGGACTGCTGATTCCCGTTCCGGCCCGGCAACTCGACTACCTCTCGACGATCCACTTCATGCAGACCTGCCGGGAAGCGCTGGATATTGTCTCGAAGTTCGACACATCGATCGATTATGGCTTCATTCGCGTTGTGTGCACAATGTTCCAGCCAAGCCGGACCAACGAGGCGCAGATGCTCCAGGTCATGGAGAAGACTTACGCCGGACAGATGCTGTCGACGCCGATCCTCCTGTCCGAGGAGATCAAGAATGCTGGCCTGTCGATGTCCTCGATTTACGAGATAAACAAGCCCTACGGGTCGCACCAGACGTACACGCGGTGCCGCGATAACCTCAATATGGTGTTTCGCGAGATCGAAAAGGACATCTGCAAACAGTGGCCGTCCCGTCTGACCCAGGTCGGCACCGATCGACTGACGGAGGCGGCATGAGCAGCGTGCGTGGTAAACGCCGGAGTCTGCTGGCGAACGCGATCGAAAGCATTGGCACCACCCCTGCTCCCAATTCCGGGCCCGAGGCTATGGATAGCGAGGCGCTTGTCGATCGCGGCAAGCCCGCCGATGAAATCTCGACGCCTTCTTTTCTGGAGCGACGCGGTATCGCATTCGACGAGATCGCGCGTACCGTCAAACGGCTCACGATCCGCCTCAAGCCTTCCGAATGCTCAATCTGGCCGGGCAATGCCCGTGATCATGCCGCCCTGAGCTATGAGCGCTGCGCCTCCCTTATCGAATCCATCCGCGAGGAAGGATCCAACCGTGAACCGGTCGTCGTGCGCCGGACACCCCAGGGCGAACATCCCTATGAGCTGATTGTCGGCACCCGCCGTCATTATTCGGTTTCGTGGCTTCATGCGAACAACCACAGCGAGATCGAGCTCGTAGCCCGTATCGAGACGGTCGACGACGAGGGCGCATTTCGGCTCGCCGACCTGGAAAACCGCGAGCGGGAGGACGTCACCGATCTCGAGCGTGCACGCAATTACCGGCATGCCGTGGATGCCTATTACAGCGGTGTTCGCACGCGGATGGCCGAGCGCCTCGCGATCCCGAAGCAGAACCTCCACAACCTGCTGCAGTTGGCGGAACTGCCAGACGAGGTCGTTGCAGCATTTGCTGAGCCTGGAGACCTCCGGGTCCGGCATGGTATGCGACTTTCCCCCTTGCTGAAGAACGAGCAGCATCGCGCCGCTGTCATCTCCGCGGCTCTGGCGCTCCGCGACGAGCAGCAAAGGCTCAAGGACGTCGGCGGCAAGATCGAGGGCATCAAGGTCTGCGAGCGTCTGGTGGCCGCTGCGGCGAAACCGGCGGCAGCGAAGCCTGCTTCACGAGCAAAGCCGCCGCTGACGGCCGTCTCGGGCAAAGAGATCGGACGGATCCTCGCAGACACCCGGACGAAAGGCATCACCATCAACATCAACCCAAATGGCGCGGCATCGGTCGACGAGATCCTTGAGGCGCTGCGGCCGGCGATTGAGAGCGCGAAATTCAATCGCGATTGAGTCGATAAATCTAATTAGGTCATAGTTTTCAACTATTTAACCGAGAGTAAAACGCATTTTACCGGCCTCGCAGGATACGAGATGCAACATGATCACCGCGAAGACGGCCAGGTAGACCTCTTTCTGCCGCAGCTGACCGCGCTGCCCCTCAGGGACCAGCGTGAAACGATGGAGCGACCCTTCTTCTCGCTCTCGAAGCGCAAGCGTCTCAAGCCGATCGACTATGTCAGCCCAGATCGCAAAATCACCGTCCACGTTTCCGCCAACTCCGAATATGGCTTGGCGACGATCTACGATCTCGACATCCTCATCTACTGCGCGTCGGTGCTAATGGAGCATAAACGCCGCGGCACCAACGACATTCCACAGACACTACACGTCGTTCCCTACGACATGCTGAAGACCCTCAAACGTGAAGTTGGCGGCCGTGCCTATGATCTGCTTGGCAATGCCCTTGACCGGCTGCAATCGACGACGGTCAAGACGAATATCCGGTCGGGTGACGCCGTCGAAACCACCTTCTCCTGGATCGACAGCCACAGCCAGCTCAAGGATCGCTCCGGTCATGTCCGCGGGATGCGAATCACGCTCGCCAAGTGGTTCTACGATGGTGTCCTGATGGACGGCGGCGTCCTTGCCATCGATCCAGCTTACTTCTCCCTGACGGGAGGCCGTGAGCGTTGGCTCTATCGTGTTGCGCGCAAGCATGCAGGGGGCGCCGGTAGCGACGGCTTCGCCATTTCGATGCCCACGCTCTTTGAGAAATCGGGAGCTGAAGGCGAATATAGGCGGTTCAAGTTCGAAATCGCCAAGATCGCCAGGGAGAACGAACTGCCGGGCTATTCACTGGAGATCGAGCAGCGCGAGGACGCCGAGCCCCTGCTTCGCATGACACGGCGCGATTGCGAACCGGTGGTGGAGCGCAAGCCCTCCCCTGCCCTCGCCTTTGCCGTCAAGGACAGGACTCCGGATGGGCCCCCGATCGCGTTCCCCGCGAACGGCCATATTGCTCATAGCGCCTTCGGCGCGATCGCCCGCGCCACTCTGCCTAGCCCACAAAGGGATCATGGCTTGGTGGGCGATGACTTCCGCGCCTTTCTGCGTCAGCGCGAGATCGCTTTCGACGCCAAGAACATCACCCAGATCTTCGCCACTTTCTGCGCCAAGCAACGCCCCGCGAACTGATCGACACCGCCAGCGCGAGCGCGAGCCCTGTTGTAAATGGCGTCCCAGGAGCGCGTCAGTTGAAGGGGCGCGACCGAGCGAACGATTACGAGGCCGGCGTCGCTCGGGTACGGGCCTAACCGTCCATCGGAAGTACAAGAGCGGCGTAGATGGCCTTGTCGCGGCGCACTTTCTACAAAACTGGCATATCCGGCGCGGTGCCACGGTACTTGAGGAACGCTCCATTCTCGCGCGAGGGGCGATCGACTGGCCAGAAGTGGCTGTGCGTAACGAACAGAAATCGGATTAGGCTTGCGTCAGGGGAGGGCGCCGCGGGGTCCCGCCACGCATATTCGGCCGTTCCTGAAATACCGTGATGGTTCTGCGGCGCGATTGCGGCCCGGCTCGCTGCCGGTCCACACGTGAGGGCAGGTTGGCCCAGCTTGCGTTCCTAATATACCGTGCAAATGGCTGGACGGATTCCCCCAATTGACGGGGGAGGCGCGCGCGGGCGACGAGAGCGGCCTCCACTCGTGCCCGAGACGGCAAGCCTCGGCGGGGCGCAAGCCTCGCGGCGCATCCGTTCCCAAAGGACCGTATTCGGGCGACAAAGGGTCTGTATCCTTTCAAGGAAACTGCTCCGACGGAGCTGGGATATGTCTACACACGCGTTTCTCCCCGGGCGGCTCCGTATCACGGACGACCCGCGCCAACGCCTTCAAAACACGCAGGAAATCGGGAGAATATGGGGGAGTAAAACGCATTTTACCGTATGGATCAGCGAGGTTATGACTGGAGAAGGGCACGGTCCTTCAGGAACGCGCCACGGTACATCAGGAACTGAATCACGGTTTATCGGGAACGACGCTCAGGGTATTTCAGGAACGGCTGAACGGTATATCAGGAACGCCCTCGGTGGAACGACTCGTGCAGACTCGCCGAGTCGGCAAAGATTTGTCCACAGCTTAACCTTTTATCCTATTTTCTAACGGAATAACGACGCCTGCGGCGCTTTCTCTTTTTGAATATGGGTTGGAAGAGGGGGGGAAGAATTCGCAGGCCTGCGCAACGGGATATTCACTCCGGGCCGCCCTTGTAGAGCGAAACCGCACTCAACAGTGAATCCAGCGCTCCTGAGGGCGGCGGAGATGGCTCGTTCAACCACCAGCAAAGCCGATGGTGTTGCCAGTCCATGCGCACGCTTTCGAACTTCAGGGCGCGGTACAGGGCCAATCACTTCATGCCGAGCCGCATGCATTTGGCAAGCGGGGGAATGAGAACAGAAAGTGAAATCGCCTCAGATGCCCGCTAGGGGCTGCGTGAGAGCATTGTGCGCCTGGGCTAACCCGAAGGAGGGAAGGGGCCTAAAAGGCGCTGTACGGGCTTCCTGGTGAGCCTTCGTCGAGTTGAATTAGCCTGAAAATCTGAATGCAGTCGGTCAGGGAGGGCCAGAGCGGGGCCGGTCGACTAAGTGTCTTCTGCGATCGAGCAATGCCCGCATTCATGTCCCGCCTGAAGGCAAGGACAACAATAGCTGGTCAATCGCCGCCATCTCCGCATCGAATGCATCGAACGCAGCAGCCAGATCCCGTGAGGGGAGCGGAGCCGGAGGCTCAGCCCTGGGTCTTCCGCGAGGGCGGCTCGCGAAGCCGAACGCCACGGCAAGGTCTGGAGTGAGGAACATCCGCCAGCTCCGCCGCCGCGTGATCTCGACGAGCATCTCCGCCGCGCGCGCGCGTTCCAGAAGCTTGCTTGCCCCCGCGACGCTCAGCCCGAGGCGATCGGCGACCGACTGCGGCGAGAGCAGCGGCTGGTGCACCGAAAGCGCTAGGAGGCGGGGCAGGGCGCCCGGCCGGAATTGCTCGACGATTGCGCGCTGCGCGCGTCGGTGAAGGCGTTCCATTTCATCGAGGCGTTCGAGTCCGATCCGCGCCGCGCTTTCGAGGGCGCGCAGCACGGCCAGCCAATCATCGTCATTGGGCCGGGGCTTCAGCCGGAACGCCTTGGCGCCGCCGGCAAGGCAGGGGAGGGGGCTAGCCGCAAGGCTGCGGTCGCGCAGTGCGAATGGCAGGGACAGCCAGGCCATGATGCTGTGGTCGATCCGCGCGAGCTGGCGGATTGTATCGAGCGCGCGGACAAGGGGCGCGTGCTCGGCCGTCGTTGCTGGATCTCCGATCGCGGTCGGCAGGCGGTCGCGCCAGCGAAGCCGATCGTCATCCTGCAACGCTGCAAGCCATTCCGCGAAGCGATCGAACAGGTCGAGATGGGTTGGAAGGGCAGGGCGGCCAGGTACTTTGAGGCCGCAGCCCCAAGAAAATACGTCGATCTCGTCGATTTCAGCAGATTGCAACTGCAGTGCTCGTGCGTAGCCCGACCAGGCCGCCCGACGATTCCATGCCGACGCTACTGAACTCACGGAAACCCGGGCGTCGAGCCGCGAAATCGCCGCAGTGCATGACGCAAGCGTCGCGACCATTTTTGGGCTATAATCGGGTCCGTAAGGGGCGGGTTTTGGGCGCGTTGCCATGCATGATAATAAACTGAAAAGACGTTTCAGTAAAGTATGCCCTAGCGCTCAGTGGTGATAATGGACCCTTATCACTACTCTATACATTAGAAGGCGCGTTCGCTATCGCCGTCCCCATAAGCAAAGCGGGGGCGCATGACGTGTATGAAAGCCTGAGCGATCTGGCGCAGCGGGTAGGACGATGGATGGCTGAGCGGTGCGACGATGGCCTTCCGGGCCATTTCGGCGACGAGTTGCTGGAGGCGTTTCCCAACGAGAGCGGAGATACGATCGGGCTGGCGCTGGCCGAGCTCGCCGCCAATGGCCTGGTTACCCTGACATCGCTGATCGGGCGCGAGCTCCCGCGGATTTGGACAACGGTTGCGCTGTTCGTCGCGTGCGACGCAGCGATCACGGGCCAGAATCCCATCGACGATTCTGTCATCCTCGCGCGGATGCTTCTGGAAGATCCTGGACTTGGCGGAAATGCGCGCGATCTGGAAGCGGCGTCGGGTTGGGAACGGCGCCGCTTCAACCCGGCTTTCGCCCTCATTGTGCCGTGTATCGGGGAGGGGCGGGTGCGAACGCCCGACCAGCCCGATTATCCGGTTATGGGCATCCTTGTCGTCGACGAGGACATCGCCTCGCTGCGTGCTTACGTGAAACGGCACACGCGATGATCAAAATTACCCACGGCGGCCGTCCGTTCGATCCCAAGCGCTTCGCCGACGGCCTCAAGGCAAACGCGGTCGAAATCGGTATGCAGGCGATCGAGAGGAAGGCGAGGGGTGCCGCCTCCTCAATCGTCGATCCCGAGACAGGGCGCCATGCCGATGTCTTCGTGGACCGGCTTCCCGGCAATGCCGTTGCTATCCGCACCACGGGATCGCCGGCTTTCGCGCGGCTGATCGAAAAGCGGCTCGGGGTCGGGGCAGGGGAGATGGAGGTGATGAATGCCGCTGACGGAGCGGCGCATCCGAGGGTTTATCTCGCGCATGCGAGCGAAGACAAACCGATGGTGCGGCCGGTCGCCGAATATCTGATGGCGAACGGCGTTGAGGTCTGGTTCGACGAATGGGACATCGAGGCGGGGGGAAGCCTGCGCCATGAGATGGAGCAGGGCCTTGGCAGGATGACGCATTTTGTCGTCATCCTGACGCCGACGTCGATCGCCAAGCCCTGGGTCGCGCGAGAGATTGACGTCGGGTTCGTGCGGCTCGTTGGCGGCAGTAGCCGCATGGTGCCGCTGCGCGTGGGTGTCGAGGTCGGTACGCTGTCGCCGTTCCTCCAGACGCTGCTATGCCCCGCTTTCGATCCCAGCTCGGACCAGGATCTCAAGTGGCTCGTCGATCGGCTGAACGGCGTTAGCCGCAAGCCGGCGCTTGGACCCAAGCTGCGCTATGTCCAGTCGGTGCCGGACGGCTTGTCCGGATGGTCGTCAGCGGCCCTGGCGATAGGGCGACACCTGATCGAAGCGAGCGAGAATGCGATGCCGCAGGACCCTATCCGCACCGTGGAGCAGCTTGCCGCGGCAACCGGCTTGCAGATCGATGATGTGCGCGTCGCAGTGCTCGATCTCAAGGACGCCGGCTATCTTTGGGAGGGGGCCATTCCAGGCCATGTCGCCGCCGAGCGCGGATTGTTCGTGGAGTTCGACGAGGCTTTCATGTCGTTCAGTCCTGCCGAAGACGCGCGCGTTGTCGCCAATCGCATGGTGAGCGCAGACGAACGGGTCATCGAGACGTCGCGACTGGCGGAGGAGCTCGCATGGCCTCCCAGACGCATGAACAGTGTCATTTGCTATTTGGAACGCGCCGGCGTTATCGAGACGCGCCACGCCCTCGCTTCGAAACCGTGGCGGTCAGTGCAGCTCATCCGCACGGATCGTACCCTACGCTTTGCTCGAAGTCATGGTTGAGGCACCCAAGACATCCCTGATTTCACCGGACACGGGAAGGGTAAATGGCGTCACCGATATCGTGCGGGACGTCCGCAATCTCGTTGGTGCGGCTAATGCAGTCGATGATGAACTCATAGCTGCGGCAGTACGCGGATGGTCTGCAAACACCCGGCGGGCTTTCCGTTCGGATCTGACGCTATGGGCCAGGTGGTGCCGCCAGAAGCGTGTTTTACCGGATCGCGCGGATGCCGCGCTCGTGGCGTCGTGGGTTCGCGCTCTCGCCGGCATCGATGAGAGCAGCGAGAGCCAGCGCGCCATGGCGACGATTGAGCGCTATATCGTCAATGTTGGTTGGGCCTACCGGATGGCGGGACTCCCCGACCCCACTGCCATGCCGCTGGTCAAGCTCGAGATGAAAGCTGCACGCAAGACGCTTGGCGCACGCCAACGCCAGGCGCGCGCCATTCGCTACAAGGGCGATATCTCCGATTTCGACAGCCCGGCCGCCGGGGTGTGCCTCGTCCATTTGTTGAAGGCGTGCCGCCGCGACGAACTCGGTCTGCGTGACGCTGCGCTGCTGCGTGTCGCCTACGACACCGGCGCGCGCCGCTCCGAACTGGTGGCGATCGACATCATACACATCGAGGGACCGGACAGCGATGGCGCCGGTACGTTGTTCATTCCCTCCAGCAAAACCGACCAGGCCGGGGAGGGTGCCTATGCCTATCTTTCCCCAGCGACGATGGATGCGATCGCCAGGTGGCGCGATAAGGCCGATTTACGCAGCGGCCCGCTTTTTCGCCGGGTCGAGACCCACTTTGACGGCTCGATCGCGGCGATCGGCGCCAACCGGCTGCATCCAAACTCGGTCACGCTGATCTATCGGCGGCTGATCCGCGCGGCTTGGGAGAGAAAGCTGCTGGGAGACATGTCCGAGTCTGAACTCGAACGCTGGGTGAGGGCGGTGTCGTCGCACTCGATCCGTGTCGGAGTTGCACAGGATAATTTTGCCGCCGCCGAAAGTCTGCCAGCCATTATGCAGGCCTATCGCTGGCGCGATCCCAAGACCGTCATGCGCTACGGCGCCAAGCTCGGGACAAAGAGCGGTGCGAGTGCGCGGCTTGCCAGGAGATTTTCTGACGAATGACGTGGAAACGGTAAATGTGAGGCGACGCCAACTCCTCAGCCTGCTCGGCCATCGACCCGCGGCGATGCGTAAATGCGGCCAGCCCACAATATCCAGGGCAGAAAGGCGATCAGCCAGCCGATCGCGGCGGCGGCCTGCCATCCGAGCCAGTCATCGGCCAGCTCGGCCGCGATCCGCACGATGCAAACGAGTTGGACCGCGATGAAGGCGTAGGCCGCCACCGGCGGCAATATCAGCGGACGCCCGGAATGGCCCTGGGTGACGCGCGTCACCATGGCGACGAGAATGCTGCCGAAAAAGCCGATGAACAGGGCATGGGCCGGGGCCTTGCCGAGAATCACCGATCCGTCGAAGGCGAAGGCAAGGTCCTGCGCGGAAAAGAGGGCGAAGGCGATCGGCAGCCAGGCAAGGCCGCCATGGAGGACGAGCAACAGCGGCGGCATGCCTTGCTTTGGAAACCAGCGGATCAGGAGCAGCAGAGTCAGCAGGAAAAGCGGCAGGTCCGCCAGCAAGAGCCAGGCGGACGGCAATCCTATGCGAAGCGCGAGGAGCGCCCAGCCCAGGGCGAGCACCCATTTCGGCCGCCACGGTTCATATCCGGCCAGGGCGCTGGCGGAAAAGAAAGGGATCATCCGATGGGCGACGGTGAAATAGACCGGCGCCAGCAATCCGAACGTGCCGATCCGCGTCGCGGCATCGCCAAGCACTTCATCGGCGGTCAACAGATAGGCCAGCCACAGGGCAAGCCCCGCCGCGCCGAGGCACAGCGCGCCGAAGCAGCCGGCCGCGTGCCAAGTCTTGCCGCGATCATGCCATGTCAGCCGTGCCATGGGAACGAGACCGGCGATCCACCCCGCGAGCGTCATCGCCGCGCCTGCGATCACGCCCGGATACCACCCGAGCGCCCCGGCAAGGGTCAGGATCTGGCCGCCGAAAAGACCGGCGCCGACCGGCCAGGCCTTGCGCCGGTCGAGATCGGGTTCGCCGATCCAGCGGGGAAAGACGGTGAGCAGGAAGCCGAAGAAGAAGCTTGGCAGCACCTGATACTGCATGAGGAAGGCGTGCAGCCGGCCAGCATAGGGATCGGGTTGGGGCATGGGGAAGAGGCCCCACCGCGCGGAGGCCAGCCAGGCCGCCCACCAGGCCATCGCTAACAGGAGGTTGAGCCCGCCGACGAAGAACATCAATCGGTGTGGCGCCCGGCCCAGGTTCGCAATCGACAGCGATGACGACATGGTTCATCCGCCTCCTTCCTGGCCACTCTGACCACCCCGCGATGCGGGCTGGTCAGAGTGGCCGATCATCCTCATTCAGGATGCGTTCCGCTGCCCCGGACACATCCTCATATTGACCACTTTTCAACGCCCAGAAGAACAGGGCAAGCGCCAGCCCGCCCAATGCCAGCGAGATCGGGATCAGATACCACAGGACGTTCATGCCGCGCTCTCCCGCAACGGGGAGGTGGCGGTCATGTCCGTTTTCTCCGGTGCCCGACGGCGCGAGGTCACACGGGGGCCGAGGCGCAGGGCGTTGGCGACGACGAGGATCGACGATCCCGACATGGCGAGGGCGGCGACCAGCGGCGTGACATAGCCGGCGATGGCGATGGGCAGCGCGACGACATTGTAGAGGGCAGCCAAGCCGAAATTCTGCCGGATCAACCTGTCGGCGGCGATCGCGGTCGCGATCGTGAATGGCACGCTTCCCAGATCGGAGCGGAGAAACACGAAATCGGCCGCCTGCCGGCCGACGTCCGCTGCGCTTCCCGGAGCGATGGAGACATGCGCGGCGACCAGCGCCGGCGCATCGTTGAGGCCGTCCCCGACCATCAGCGTCTTGCGGCCGGCGCTGGCGAGCGATGCGAGGTGGGCGGTCTTCTCAGTGGGCAGAAGACCCGCCTTGGCGAGATCAATCCTCAGTTCCGCCGCGACCGGCGTCACCGCATCTGCCGTATCGCCGGAGATGATCTCGAGCATATAGCCCCGATCACGCAACGCCGCGACCGCCGCGACGGTGCCGGGACGCAATGTGTCCTCGAACGCAAAGGCTTGCGCCAGCTTGCCGTTGCAGGCGAGCACGGTGCCGCCGGGACTCGACGCCTCCTCCCCAAGCGCCCACTCGTCGCGGCCGAGCCGCCAGACATCCCTGCCGATGCGGGCTTCAAGGCCAAGCCCCGCATGTTCGGTGATCGTGTCAAAGGCGATATCGGCGGGCGCCGTGGCTGCCGCGAGCGCCTGGGCATAGGGATGATGCGAGTGTGCGCCGATCTTGGCGGCGATGGCGAGCCATGCTTCATCGCCCGCGACATCGCGCCGCAAGCTGGGACGCCCCATGGTCAGCGTGCCGGTCTTGTCGAGGACGATGGTATCGATCTCGACCAGACGCTCCATGGCCGAGCCGTCCTTGACCATGACGCCATGCTCGAACAGTCGGCGTGCCGCCACGACCTGGACCATGGGGACGGCGAGCCCGAGTGCGCAGGGGCAGGTGATGATGAGGACCGCGACCGCGATCGTCAGCGCGCGGTGCCAGTCGCCCGTCGCCAACATCCATCCCAGGAAGCTGAGCAGCGCCGCGCTGTGGACCACCGGCGCATAGAGGCGCGCGGCGCGATCCGCGATCCGGCGATAATGCGACCGGCCGCCCTCGGCCGCCTCCATGAGCCGCACCATCTCGGCAAGGAAGCTGTCCTGCGCCGCCGACGTGGCGCGGATCGTCAGTGCCCCGGTCAGGTTGAGCGTGCCGGCGCGCAGCCCGCTGCCCGGAATGACCGGCTCGGGCATGCTCTCGCCGGTCGCAAGCGAGGCGTCGATATCGGAGGCGCCATCGAGCACCACCGAGTCGACAGGCACCCGGTCGCCGGCGCGCAGCAGGATGGTCATGCCTGGCTCCAGTTCGGTGGTTGGCAGGTAGGTCCGCTCATCGTCAGGTGTGACCACCGTTGCGCCATAGGCGGCGAGGCGGCCCAGCCCAGTCACCGCGGCCCGTGCCTTTTCACGCATTACATGGTCGAGCGTTCGGCCGATGAGCAGAAAGAAGAGCAACGAGACAGCGGCATCAAAATAGGCATGAGGCTGGTGATGGATGGTGTCATAGAGGCTCATCGCGAAGGCGAGCAGCACGCCGATGGAGATTGGCACGTCCATGTTGGTCTGCCCATGGCGGAGCGCCCGCCACGCCGACTGGAAGAACACCCTTCCCGAATAGGCCAGCGTCGGCAAGGCGATCGCCGCCGACAGCCAGTGGAACAGGTCCCGGGTTTCGCCGGCCGCGCCTGACCAGACTGAGACGGAAAGCCCCATGATGTTCATCGAGGCGAAGCCGGCGACCGCGAGGGCGCGGATCAACCGCCCGAGCTGCGGGTCCTTCGCATCCTCGCGCGCCTCGTGAAGATAGGCTTCATAGCCGAGCTTCGACAGCGCTTCGCCGAGCGGCGGCGGCCCCGCGCTCTCGCGCCAGTCCACCGCTACCCGCTTGGTCGAGAGGTTGACGCGTGCCCGCGCGACGCCGGGCAGATCGCCCAGCGATGCCTCGATCTTCCGAATGCATCCACCGCAGCTTATGCCGGGCACCGCCAGGTCCGTCTGCCGCAAGTCCGTGTCGATGACGCGGCTCGCCAGCAGCAGCTCGTCGGTGGAAAGCCGGGCCGGAGCGGACGCGGCGGTCACGGCGTCACCGCACCGCGCGATAGGCGTGCCAGGTGGCGTGGCCGAGCCAGGGGAAGACGACGATCAGACCTAAAAAGCCAGTCGCCACTGACAGCAGGAACAGGGCAAGCACCAGGCAGCCCCAGACGAGCATGGCGGGCAGGTTGTTCCAGACCAGCGACCAGCTCGTGCCCATCGCGGTTAGCGCATCGACGCGCCGATCCAGCATCATCGGGATCGAGAAAGCCGAGATCGCGAAGGAGAAGGCCGCGAACAGGCCGCCGATCAGCGTGCCCACGATCAGCATGGCGATGCCCGTCGAGGTGGTGAACAGCATCGGCGCGATGTGGTCCAGGCCGGGGAACGGGCGCACGCCAAAGAAGAGGGCGTAGATGATGACCGCCGCGCGCATCCACAGCAACATGACGCCGCACAGCAGCGCGCCGATGAAGAGGACCTGTCCCCCGGCGCGCGCATGGGGAAGCAGCATGTGCCGCAGCGACACCGGCCCGCCCTGCTCCAGCGCCCGGCTCTTGTCGTAAAGTCCGATCGCCAGCGCGGGCGCGAAGACCAGGAAACCGGCGATCGCGGGAAACAGGGCATAGTCCCAGGCTAGCCAGATCAGCCCCGCGACGATGCCCGCCGAAAGTACGAATACCAAAAGCCCGTAAAGCAGGCTGGTACCGGGGTTAGCGGTGAGGTCGCGCCACCCGTCGCGCAGCCATTCGAACGCGGCGCCTGGCGCGAGATTGCGTGCATAGGGTCGTTCCATCGATAGCGGCGGTACGACAGGTGGGATGATGGTCATGCTCTCCTCCCGATCAGCTCAGCACGACGATTTCGCGGCGCCAAAGACACCGGGCGCATGGCTCGTTCCGTCAGCCTTGGCATGGGCGACACATTCGGGCTGCGAGGTCGATGCGACATAGACGAGGTGGGCATTGGCAAGCAGGATCGCCACCAGCGCCGTTGCCGACAGCATAAGGAAGAAACCGCGCGACCGAGGCAGCCTCATGGCGCACGCCCCTTGTCGAGCAGGAACAGGGTCAGGATCTTGCGGTCGACCGGGCTGAGACGATGCTCCCAGGCGGGCATTTCGCCCTGCCGGCCTTCATGGATGGTCGTGTAGATCGTGCCAATATCGCCGCCATAGACCCAGTGCCGGTCCGTCAGGTCCGGAGCGCCCAGTTCCTGATTGCCGCGCCCTTGCTCGCCATGACAAACGACGCAATTTTCGGCGAAAACCTGCCGGCCTTTCGCAGTCGACGTGGCATTGCGTTTCGCATGGTCCGGGTCCGACAGCGTCTTCACATAATCGGCGACGGCGAGGACCGCGTCGTTGTCGAGGATGCCGTCCTTGCCGAACGCCATCATCTGGCTGACGCGGGTGCCGTCATGCGCGGGACTGTTCACGCCCACCGCGATGGTACGCGCGATGGCGTCGGGTGAGCCACCCCAGAGCCAGTCCTGGTCGACGAGGTTGGGATAGCCGGGGTTGCCCGTTGCATCCATCCCATGGCACGCCGCGCAGTTGTCCCCGAACAGGCGATGGCCGTCCTCGCGCACATAGGTCATCAAGGTCTGGTCGGCGCGGATCTGGTCGTAGCTCATCGCGGCGATCCGCCCTGTCCATCCGGCGCGGGCGGCCGCCGCAGCATCCACTCGCCTCGCGACGATCTCCTTCTGGTCATGGTCGAGCAGCCCCCGCGTATAGGTATTGCCCAGCGGCCAGGCCGGCATCAGCACCCAGTAGCCGATCGAGAAGATCACCGTGGCGATCAGGAAAAGCCAGACCGCTTTGGGGACGGGCGTATTGAGTTCCGTGATCCCATTCCATTCATGGCCGGTCGTCATGTGCCCGCTGATGGGATCGCGTTCGCCTACCGCCACGGCTTGTCCTCGTCGTCGATGATGTCCCGCGCGGCCTTGTCGAACCGCTTCTTGTTCGCCGGCCAGCATGCATAGAGAAGCGCCGCGGCGGCCATGCCCATCAGGTAGAACAGCCCGAACGACTTGGCGAAACCCACGAGCGTGTGATGTTCGATGTCCACGGCGCCTATCTCTCCGTTACCGGCGGCACCACCGGGGTGGTCGCCGCCGCCTGATGCGGGACGGTGCTGAGCTTGCCGAGGATCTGGAGATAGGCGACGAGGGCGTCCATCTCTGAAACCGTGCGCTGGTCGCCGTCGAACGCGCGGATCTGCGTGGCGTCGCCATAGCGTTCAACAAGCCCGGCCGTATCGTCGTCAGGCGAAGCCTGCGCCACCGCGTCGGCCGATGCGTTGGCGATCATGTCGTCGGTATAGGGCACGCCCACCTTGCGGAGCGCGCGCAGGTCGTCGCCCAGGTGGCTGGTGTGCAGCGGCGTCTCGTCCAGCCACGGATAGCGCGGCATGATCGATTCCGGCACGACGTCGCGCGGGTTCCTCAGATGCGCGGCATGCCACTGATCCGAATATTTCCCACCGACGCGGGCAAGGTCGGGGCCGGTGCGCTTTGACCCCCAGAGCATCGGATGGTCATACTTGGATTCGACGGCGAGCGAATAGGGGCCGTAACGCTCCACCTCGTCCTGCAAGGTGCGGATCATCTGCGAATGGCAGGCATAGCAGCCCTCGCGGATGTAGATGTTGCGCCCGGCAAGCTCCAGCGGCGTATAGACGCGCATGTCGGGGTCCGTCTCGACGGTCTCGTCGATCGTGAAGAGCGGTGCGATCTCGATCAGCCCGCCGATGCTCGCGACGACCATGATCGCTACAGCCAGCACGATCGACTTGCGTTCGAGCCGGTAGTGGGTTCCGAACATCGGCACTTATTCCGCGGGCTGAAGGGTGGAAGGGAAGGGCGCGTCTCCGGAAGGAGCCGAGGTGTGTTCCGGCCGGCGGATCGTCATCCAGATGTTGTAACAGCCGACGACGGCGCCGATCAGGAACAGCAGGCCGCCGATCGCCCGCGCCACGTAATAGGGGTGCATCGCGACCATGGAATCGAGGAACGAATAGGTGAGCGTCCCGCTGTCATTGTAGGTCCGCCACATCAGGCCCTGAATGATGCCTGAGTTCCACATCGCGAAGACGTAGATAAGCGTGCCCGCCAGCGCGAGCCAGAAGTGGACCTCGACCAGCGCCGGCGAATACATCCGCTCGCGTTTCCACAGCCACGGCACGACCGCATAGATCGAGCCGAAGGTGATGAGCGCGACCCAGCCCATCGCACCGGCATGGACGTGGCCGATCGTCCAGTCGGTATAGTGCGACAGAGCGTTCACCGAGCGGATCGCCATGAACGATCCCTCGAACGTCGAGAGGCCATAGAAGACGGCGGCCATCATCATGAACCGCAGGGTCGCGTCGTCCCGCACCTTGTGCCACGCGCCGTTGAGCGTCAGCAGCGCGTTGGCGGCGGCGATCCACGACGGCACCAGCAGCATGACCGAGAAGGTCATCCCCAGCGTCTGCACCCATTGCGGCAACGCCGTGTAGTGGAGGTGGTGCGAGCCCGCCCACATGTAGAAGAAGGTGATGCCCCAGAAGCCGATGATCGACATCCGATAGGAATAGATCGGCCGCTCGGCGCGCTTGGGCAGATAGTAGTAGAGCATGCCCAGGAAGCCGGCGGTCAGGAAGAACGCCACGGCATTGTGGCCATACCACCACTGCGTCATCGCATCCTGCACGCCGGAGAACAGCGAATAGCTCTTGACCCCGGCGAACGAGGCCGGAACCGCGAGGTTGTTGACGATATGCAGGATCGCCACGACGATGATGAACGCCAGGTAATACCAGTTGGCGACGTAGATGTGCGGCTCCTTCCGCCGCGCGAGCGTGCGCAGGTAAAGCAGCAGGTAAGTCACCCAGACGATGACCAGCCAGATATCGGCATACCATTCCGGCTCGGCATATTCCTTCGACTGGGTGATCCCCATAAAATAGCCGGTCACCGCCAGGATGCAGAACAGGTTGTAGCCGATCAGCACGAACCACGGGCTGAACTGGTCGGGCATGCGCGCGCGCGAGGTGCGCTGCATGACGTGGAAGGAGGTGGCGATCAGCGCGTTGCCGCCGAAGCCGAAAATGATCCCGGTGGTATGGACGGGGCGCAGGCGCCCGAAGCTCGACCATGCCGCGTCGAACGTCAGGTCGGGGAAGGCGAGAAGCCACGCCACCCAGTCGCCGACGAACATCGCGAACACGGCCCAGACCATGGCGACGACGATTCCCGCCTTGCTCGGATCGTCATAATAGCTTTCCAGCCGCGTTTCAGGCGGTTCGGGCGCGTAGAAGCCCCGCAGCAAAACGCCCAGCACGCCGAGGCTGAACAGCAGCACGATGAAGCCATGGGCTTGCAGCGGGTCCGCCCGGCTGGCGCCCGCCGCGGCCATCGCCAGGCCAATGAAGGCGAGGATGACGAGAACCGCCATGCCCCACTGACGTTCGCTTCCGGTCAGCCCTGAAACCACGCTCCGCGCCCCCTAAAAACAGCGTATGCCCCGTATAGAGTTAAACAAGTAGAGTTTATACCTCTTTAATGACCGGTCATATGCGACTTTTCGCAAGTCTGTCCGAGTGGCTGACCGACTCACTGAGCCGGTGACCAGGGCGCGCTGGTCCACGTCAACGCCCCTGACGCTTTTCGAACAACTGGGCCTTCTCGTACATCTCTTGCCATGCGTCGGCGGCGCGAAGCGAGCGCTCCCGGACGCGCGGAAGTGGCTCCGCCCTGGCCTCGGCGAGGCAGGCGTCGCGCCTGTTCAGGTAAAATTCGCTGCTCCGGGCTGTCGGTTTTAAATGTGGTTTCTGCGTCATGTCACGGCGCTTTGCGCGGGCGATGGACCTTGCAGCTGTGCGGCAGCGATCTCGTCACTGAGACCATGGCCGCGGGCGAGATAGTCTTGCGATCCCATTTCGTTGAGGCGCGAGATCGTCCGCTCGAACTCGAATGCATCGTCGGTTGCGCTATACAGCGTGTCAGGATGGCGATCCGCGGAAGCCAGTAGTTTCACGCCATGCTCGTAAAGCGTATCGATCAGCGTCTTGAATCTGGCCGCTTCTGACTTCCGATTGCCGTCGAGAGCGGGAATCCCGACCAGAATGACGGTGTGATAGCGATGAGCCAGGGCGAGATAATCGGGAATGCCCCGTGGTTCGCCGCAAAGCCGTTTGAAAGAAAAGACCGCTACGCCCTTTAGGGACTTGGGCACGAACAGCTCTCGTCCGCCTTTGATCGCCAGGGTTTCGGATGGGACATGGTCGCGGTCCTCAACCGGGAAATCCGTCAAACGGAAGAACGCCCGGCTCAAGGCTTCCGTTGCGGCATCGCCATTCGGCACATGCCAGGTCTGGAAGCCTCCCAGACGCTGCATGCGATAATCCGTTGGTCCGTCCAGGGTGAGCACATCGAGCCGATCCTTGAGAAGCGCGATGAAGGGCAGAAAGTGTTCGCGATTGAGCCCGTTCTTGTAGAGGTCCTGCGGTGGTCTGTTCGAGGTCGCGACCACGGTGACGCCCTGACCAATTATGCGGGTGAACAGCCGGGACAGGATCATTGCGTCCGCTGAGTTGGTCACGATCATTTCATCGAAAGCGATCAGTCGCGCTTCCGCTGCGATGGCATCGGCTACCGGCAGGATCGGGTCGCCAGTTTCCTTCGAGCGCTCGATCCGCAGCCGGTCATGCACCTCCTGCATGAATTCGTGGAAGTGGACGCGTCGCTTCTCGGCGATGCCGGCGCAGTCGAAGAAGAGGTCCATCAACATCGACTTTCCGCGGCCGACCCCTCCCCAGAGATAGACCCCCCGAATGGGATCGGGTTTGCGTCGGGCGAGGCGGGCCAGGAGGCTGGGCCGCGCCGCTTGCGCTTCCAGATCGGCAACCGCCTTACCGAAGCGCAATGCGACCTGTCGCTGGGTTTCGTCGGGACGCAATTGGCCAGTTGCGATGGCGTCTTCGTAACGCAGGACGACTTTGCTCTGGGGCAAGGCCAAACACTCCGAAAAAAGGGGATAATATGACGAGCGGGTTACCGGCCGAGCTGATCGGCGCTACAGTTGGCGAACTCGCCGCTCAGGGCGCCTCTGATTGCTGCTCGCGGTGCCGCCTGGAGTTCGGGCGGATCTCCATCGTAGCAGAGGACGAAGCTCGATCGTCATGTGTCAGCCTCGTCCGGGATTGTCCCCGGACGCTCTTTGCGGAATCCATGCATGCCGAACCACCACTGCAACGCAATGATGACGCCCTTGGCAGGCTGAAGCAGCCCGATCATCAGGGCCAGGGCCAACGGCAGCAGGAGTGCCATCAAGGCGGAGACGGACAGATCCGCGTCGCGGGTCAGGGCAATGATGAGCGGCGCCATCAGATGGCCCGTCACGAAGATCGAAACGTAGGCCGGAAAATCGTCCGCTTGCTGGTGGCTCCAGTCCTGGCCGCAATGCGGGCAATGTGGGATCGGTTTCAGGAACCGCATGAACAGGCGCGCTTCGCCGCACCGGGGGCAGCGCCCGCGCCCGCCGCGCAGGATCGCCGCCCAGCCCGTGGCAGGCAGGGCAAGGTTGCCGGTTACCGATCCCTGGTCATGAGCGGACATGGACTTTGGTATCTCGTGAAGCTTGTCAAAAGGGGACTGGATGCAATCAGGCATCGAACCAACCGGAAGGGGCAGCCGCTCGGACGCTCTCGTCGACGTGGGCGACAAATTGCGTGAAGTTGCGCTTGAAGCGGTCGACCAGCGAACGCGCGGTGCTGTCATAGGCTGCGCCATCCGCCCAGGTTGAACGCGGATCGAGAATACGCGAATCCACGCCCTCGACAGCGACGGGGACCGCAAAGCCGAAGTTGGGATCGGTGCGAAACTCCGCCTGCTTCAGCGTTCCGGAAAGCGCGGCATTGAGGAGCGCACGCGTGACCTTGATCGGCATCCGCGATCCCGTTCCATATTGACCACCGGTCCAGCCCGTGTTGACCAGCCAGCAATCCACGTCGCCTGCGGCGATCCGCCTGCGCAGCAGATTGCCGTAGATGCTCGGATGGCGCGGCATGAACGGGGCGCCGAAGCAGGTGGAGAAAGTCGCTTCAGGCTCGGTGACGCCCAGTTCGGTGCCTGCCACTTTGGCGGTATAGCCCGACAGGAAGTGATACATCGCCTGCTCGGGGGTGAGCCTGGCAATTGGGGGGAGCACGCCGAAGGCATCGGCCGTCAGCATGATCACGTTCTTCGGAACCGGCCCCATGTTGTCGTGGGATGCATTGGGGATGAAATGGATCGGATATGCGCCACGGCTATTCTCGGCCAGGCTCGCATCGTCAAGATCAAGAGCCCGTGTCTCGGGATCCATCACCACGTTTTCGAGGATCGTGCCAAAGCGCTGCGTCGTCGCATGGATTTCAGGCTCGGCTTCGGCCGACAGGTGGATCATCTTGGCGTAACAGCCACCCTCGAAGTTGAATACGGCCGTATCTGACCAGCCATGCTCATCGTCGCCGATCAGCGTGCGCGAAGCGTCCGCCGAAAGAGTGGTCTTGCCCGTGCCTGAGAGGCCGAAAAAGATCGCGGTATCACCCTCGGGGCCAATGTTGGCCGAGCAATGCATCGGCATGACGCCTTGCTGGGGCAGGACGAAGTTGAGGATGGTGAAGACCGCCTTCTTGATCTCGCCGGCATAACCTGTGCCGCCAATGAGGATCAGGCGCTGCATGAAATCGATTGCGACCACGGTGTCGGAACGGCAGCCATGCCGTTCGGGATCCGCCTTGAAACCCGGCAAGTCGATGATCGTGTAGTCGGCGTTGAAATGTTTGAGTTCGTCGGCGGTCGGACGCACCAGCATGGTCCGCACAAAGCTCGAGTGCCAGGCAAACTCGGTGATGACGCGAACACCAATCCGGTGCTCGGCCTGCGACCCACCGAACAGATCCTGCACGAAGACATCGTCCAGTGTGGCAAGGTGCTTGAGGAAGTCTGCGTGCAGGCTCTCGAACGCACTGCCGTCCATCGGCTTGTTCGAAGGGCCCCACCAGACGTCGTCCTTGGTCAGAACGTCGCGGACGATGAACTTGTCCTGTGCTGAGCGGCCGGTGTGCTTGCCGGTTTCGACGACCAGTGCGCCATGTTCCGACATCCGGCCTTCGCTTCGCCTCAGTGCGAGCTCGACCAGATGCGGCGTGTCGAGATTCTCATGCAGCCGGACACCAGGTTTCAGGACAATGTTCGCAAGAGTCTTCGAGGTCATAAGGGTAACGGTCTTTCTCAGGTCAAAATGCGAGTAATCAGGTTGCGTCAGGGTTCGCCCGCGCGCTCCTGGCGTGCGTAGCGCAGCGACAGTCTGGGGCGGCGGACGCGAGCCGCGGTCCGGCCGTCGCCTGTTGCGAACTGATCGCCGGGCGTGGGATCAGCCTTGTGGGCGTCCACCTGAAGACCGAAGCGCGCCTGGCGTGTCCGTTTCGGGCTTTCGGTCACCACAGGCATTCTGCGCCGGCCCATGTGCTTCGCACAGTGCGCCATCGGTGTGAAATGCAACCACGACCCTGAAATCTCCGAACTGCAGAAAAGCAGTCGCAAACGAGACTGGATGTCTCGCACGGACGAACGTGCCCCCTCGCGTCGTCAGCAGTAGTTTCATTGCCGAGAGCCGATTCGAAGACGGGCATAAGGCATATATACAACCTCCCTTTGAATTGGTAAGACTGATATTTGATGTATCAAACATCATGAGGCAGCTATGATCACGTCGCAGCAAATGCGGGCCGCGCGCGCCCTTCTTGGCATTGACCAGCGCCAGCTCGCGGCGCTTGCTGGACTGTCGTTGCCAACCATCCAGCGCATGGAATCGTCCGATGGCCAGGTGCGCGGTATTGTTGATACGCTGGTCAAGGTGATTACCGCGCTGGAGAGTGCGGGCATCGAACTGCTTGGCGAAAACGCGCCCAGTACGGGCGTTGGCCGCGGCGTGCGTCTGCGTGAAACAACTTCGGGAAAGCCCGCCGGTCGGGGGGAATCGATTCTCTATGACAAAGTTGTGAGCGGGGAAGCGGCGCAGTGAGCGCGAAAGCCTACACGCCCAAGCTCATCACGGCTTTGCGCGAAGGCTACACCACCCGCACCTTCCGGGCTGACGCGATCGCGGGTCTGACGGTTGCGATTGTCGCGCTGCCTCTCGCCATGGCTTTGGGTATCGCCAGCGGCGCTTCCCCCGACAAAGGGCTTATCACGGCAGTGGTGGCGGGATTCCTGATCTCCGCGCTCGGGGGGTCGCGGGTTCAGGTCGGCGGGCCCACCGGGGCCTTTGTCGTCGTCATCTTCAACGTCATCGCCCAGCACGGTTATGACGGCCTTCTGATCGCGACGCTGCTGGCGGGGCTTATCCTCATTGCCGCCGGAGCGTTTCGCCTCGGGCAGATGATCAAGTTCATCCCGCATCCGGTCGTGACCGGATTTACGGCGGGGATCGCGGTTATCATCGCCTCCAGCCAGGTGAAGGACTTCCTGGGACTGTCGATGGCTGAGGTGCCCGCCGAGTTCGTGCCGAAGTGGCAAGCTTATATCGGCGCCCTGTCGAGTACCAGCTGGGCAACGCTCGGGATCGGCGCCGGGGCGCTTGCGATCATCATCGCGCTGCGCAAACTCGCCCCCAAACTGCCCGCGTTCCTGATCGCCATCGTGGTAAGTTCGCTCGCGGTGGCGCTGTTCAAGCTTCCGGTCGATACGATCGGTTCCCGCTTTCCCGATATTCCCGCTGGCCTGCCGATGCCCTCGCTGCCGGATCTTTCCCTGACCAAAATCACTGCGGTGATCCCTTCGGCTTTCACCATTGCGTTTCTGGCCGGGATCGAAGCCTTGCTGTCGGCCGTCGTCGCCGACGGCATGGCGGGAACGCGGCATCGCTCCAACCAGGAACTGATCGGCCAGGGCGTCGCCAATATCGGATCCGCCCTGTTTGGCGGTCTGCCGGCGACTGGCGCGATCGCGCGCACCGCCACCAATATCCGCTCCGGGGCCAGAACACCGGTTGCCGGCATCATGCACGCGGCATTCCTGCTGCTGTTCGTGCTTTTTGCTATGGATCTGATGGCATTCGTGCCCATGGCCGCCCTTGCCGCGATCCTGTTCATGGTCGCCTGGGGCATGAGCGAATATGAGCGGTTCATCACCTTCCTGCGCATGCCCAACAGTGACCGTGCGGTCTTGCTTTTGACATTCGGGCTGACAGTGCTCGTCGATCTCACTGTCGGGATCGCTGTCGGCGTCACGCTCGCTTCGCTCCTGTTCATGGCCCGCATGAGCGAGGCCGTGGAAGTCGACAGCAGCGGCAGGCAGGATACCGATCTCGATTCCGAGGATATCCACCAGCGCGACGCATTGCCGCAAGGGGTTGAGGTGTTCCGCATCACCGGCCCGTTCTTCTTCGGAGTTGCGGGCGAACTGCTCGACACGCTGCGCCGCGTCGGACAATCCCCCAAAGTCATCATCCTGCGCATGCGGCTCGTCCCTTTGCTTGATGCAAGCGGTGTTCAGGCGCTCGAGGAGTTCATCAAGCAGGCGCGTATTGCTGGCGCAAAGGTCGTCCTGTCCGGCGTGCAGCCGCAACCGCGCTCGATGCTTGGGCGGGTTCATCTGGGAAGCGGATCGGACAAGGTCTTCTACGCGCCTGATTTCGCCAGCGCGCAGTCGCTTGCGGTTGGCTTGTGCGAAGTTCCGAAGGTTTAGCTGCACTGCCGCGCTCCGGTTCTGGCGCGCACATTGTTGAAAGGAAGAGCGCTTGAACGACGTTGTGATCCTGTCGGGTGTCCGCACCGCGATTGGTGATTTTGGGGGGAGCCTCAAGGATGTTGCGCCATGGGAGCTTGGGCGCATTGTCATTGCCGAAGCCATCAAGCGGGCCGGGATCGAGCCGGCCGACGTGGGGCATGTGGTCCTGGGCCAGGTGATTCAGAGCGAACCACGCGATGCCTATGTCTCGCGGGTTGCCGCGATCGCGGCGGGGATTCCCGATCGAACCCCGGCGCTCACCCTGAACCGCCTCTGCGGATCGAGCGTTCAGGCCATCATTTCTGCCGCGCAGATGATCGCGCTGGGCGAGTGCGACATGGCCGTCGCCGGCGGTGTCGAGAGCATGAGCCAGTCACCTCATGTCGTCAAAGGCCTGCGTTGGGGGCGCAGAATGGGCGATGAAATGATGATCGATGCGATGAACGCGATTCTGAGCGATCCATTCGGAGCTGGCCATATGGGGGTTACCGCGGAAAACGTCGCCGAACGGCATGGTATCGCCAGGGACGAGCAGGACGCGCTGGCGGCCGAAAGTCACCGCCGGGCGGCAAGAGCGCAGCAGGAAGGTTATTTCCGCGAGCAGATCATACCCGTCGAGATCAAGCGCCGTGGCGGCGCCCATTTATTCGAGGTCGACGAGCATGTGCGCACCGACGTGTCCAGCGAAGGGCTCAGCGCGCTCACAGCCATTTTCCGCAAGGACGGCGGAACCGTGACGGCGGGAAACGCCAGCGGCATTAACGATGCTGGAGCGGCCCTCGTGCTGGCTTCGGCCACTGCTGCTGAGACCCGTGGCCTGACGCCGCGCGCCCGGGTGGTGAGCTGGGGCCATGCCGGTGTTGCCCCCGAGGTCATGGGACTGGGGCCGGTCGAAGCCGTGCCCATTGCCCTTAAGCGGGCCGGATTGTCACTTGATCAGATCGACGTGATCGAAGCGAACGAAGCATTCGCCGCACAGGCTTGTGCGGTGGCCAAATTGCTCGATTTCCCGCCCGACAAGGTCAATCCGAACGGTAGCGGTATCGGGCTTGGCCACCCGGTCGGTGCAACTGGCGCCATCATCACAATCAAAGCGCTCTACGAACTCGAGCGCATTGGGGGCCGCTACGGGCTTGTGACAATGTGCATTGGTGGCGGACAGGGCATCGCACTCGTGATCGAGCGATGGTCGGCCCATAAAACATGAAAGGCAGACGATGAGCAGACCCGATCGGATAGGCCGACGGCCCAGCTCGCTGGATATGGGCAGGGCGGAACGTGCACTGGTGCAACTGGCCGCGATGCTGGCCGTCCTGGCAGGCTTTATCAATGCTGTCGGCTTTCTGGCGTTCGGTGATGTCTTTCTGGCGTCGCCTGAGGCCAATGCCACGGTGCTCGGTGCGACCCTTCCTGGTAGCGTGGCCATCGCTCAGTTTGCGGCAGGCATGGTGGTCAGCTTTGTTGGCGGGGTCGTGCTTGTGACGCTGGTTACACACCGGTCGGGGCGGTATCGACGCACAACGATACTCTTCTGCACCGTATTTGCCCTGACTGGCGCCTATCTCGCGTTCCGGTTGAATGTCGCGATCATACCGGCCGTCCTCCTCGCCATGGCGATGGGCGCTGCCCATTGCCTTTTCGGGAAGGACGATCCGGACCTGCAGGAGGCCATGTCGCCTTCAGCACAGATCGTCCGGTTTGGGGAGGCATTGGCCGGGGGACGACATGGTGTGAACCATCGCCAGCTCGGCTTGCATGCATCCTTTTGGCTGGCTTTTCTGATTGGCGGGATTGCAGGCGCTGGTGTGTGGATCGCGCTTGATGCCCTATCCTTTGCCTTGGCTGCCAGCGTGGCTGGGCTGCTGACGATGCGCACCTGGCTGATCGAGCGCGATCTGTTGCCTGCTGAATAGCATTTCCTGAACGTTGGGAGAACGCGATGAGTGATGATGAATATGTATACGATGACGAATCCGGTGAATGGATGCCTGCATCCGAACTGGCGGAACAGCGCGCCCAAGCAAGTCGGGTCGAGGTGCGTGATGCGGTGGGTAACCTGCTTGCCGATGGCGACCAGGTTACCCTGATCAAAGACCTTGACGTCAAAGGCGCTGGTCAGACCCTGAGGCGCGGAACGCTGATAAAATCGATCCGTCTTACTGACGACCCGCAGGAAATCGACTGTCGGTATGAGGGGATCAAGGGCCTGGTTCTGCGCGCGGAGTTTGTACGCAAGCGCAGTTGAAGCAGTTCCAGCTGCTTCGGCCCACAGGGTAAACGATCTTGGCCGATCGACTGGTTCCCAGCATCAATTTCCTTGAGCGGGATCAAGGTATTTCGTTCTTTTCGCTGCCAGTATGAATGTGAGGTTCGCCATGAGTACAGCCGATATGCGTCAGCGCTTCTCTTCTTTGTCGATCACTCTGCACTGGCTGATGGTGCTGCTGATCTCCGCCGTTTATGCGACCATCCTCCTGCGGGAAAACTATCCCAAGGGAACCGACATCCGCGAAGGTCTCAAAGCCTGGCATTTCATGCTCGGGCTGACTGTTCTGGCATTGGTCTTAATCCGTTTGCTGGCGCGCCTGAGTCAGCATAGGCCGCCAATCACGCCGGCACCGTCGGTATGGCAGGCGTTTCTGGCCAATGCGACGCATCTTGCGCTCTACGCATTCATGCTGGTGATGCCCCTGGCAGGCTGGGTTATTCTGAGTGCATCAGGCAAGCCGATCCCGTTTTTCGGCCTGGAACTCCCCCCTCTGACCGGGCGGAACGAGGGGCTCGCGAAGCAGGTAAAGGAGTGGCACGAGACTGCGGGGACTGTCGGATATTTCCTGATCGGCATTCATGCTCTCGCCGCTCTGTTCCATCATTACGTCGTCAAGGATGACACTTTGCGTCGGATGCTGCCGGGTCGCGCCTGATAGCCTATCGTCGGAAACCCACGCTTCCGCGCCCATTCTGTATAAGCATTCTCGGCGACTGCGCGTTGGGCGGCCGCAAGGTCGTGGAGAATGAAGATCGCCCTGATCTGGAAAGACACCCTGCCATTCTATTTCAGGCTGGTGGTGCTGGCGGGCGTTAGCCCGGCCGGTTGAGCGCGCTGTGGGTAGATGCGTACGCTGTTTGCGCATCACGGACGCGCGGGCGCTATCTGGCGTCAGTCGCGTTTCGAGACAGCGATCCGTAGTAACATCAGCTTCATCCAGGAACGGCCGGTCATCGTGGCATGGGGGCTGTCTCGACGGGATCGCGAAGCTTCCTCGTGTGTCCGGCGCGGCTTGTGGGTGATCCTTGCCTTGGAAATTCCGGCGCCGGCTGGGAAGCTCAATTTTCCGTCTTGCCGCGCGGGATACCGTTCAGGAAATCTTTCAAGTCCATCGGGAAGGGAAAGACGATCGTAGAGCTGCGTTCATTGGCGATCACGTTGAGGGTGGAGAGATAGCGAAGCTGCATCGCTTCGGGCTTCTGACCCAGGATTTCGGCGGCTTCGAGCAGCTTCTGCGCGGCCTGCTGCTCGCCCTCGGCGTTGATGATTTTGGCGCGCCGTTCGCGCTCGGCCTCGGCCTGGCGCGCGATGGCGCGGACCATCGATTCGTCGATGTCGACATGTTTGATTTCGACATTCGCAACCTTGATCCCCCAAGCGTCGGTCTGGGCGTCGAGGATCTTCTGGATGTCGGCGTTGAGCTTGTCGCGTTCGGCCAGCATGTCGTCCAGTTCATGCTTGCCGAGGACCGAGCGTAGCGTGGTCTGGGCCAGTTCACTGGTCGCCTGCATGAAGTTTTCGACCTGGATGGTCGCCCGTTCGGGATCGATCACCCGGAAATAGATCACCGCGCTGACGCGGACGGAGACATTGTCGCGCGAGATCACGTCTTGCGTCGGCACATCGAGCACCACCGTCCTCAAATCCATCCGGACCATCTGCTGCACATAGGGGACAAGCAGGATGAGGCCGGGGCCCTTGACCGTGGTGAAGCGCCCGAGGGTGAATACGACGCCGCGCTCATACTCGCGCAGGATCTTGATCGCCGCTGTCAGGAACAGGAGGATGAGGACGAACGCTGGAATGTAAAAGGCCAGACTACCGAGCATATCCATCCCGCTTCTCCCTGGTTTCCATGGAACTGTTGAAATCCGGATCGGCCTGAATGACGTCGAGCGTCAGGCCTTGGAGCCCTGTGACACGCACGGGCATGTCTGCTGCGAGATCGGCGGCGCCTGTGGCCTGCCAGCGTTCACTATGGACGAAAACATGGCCGGTTCCGTCGTTCCAGTCGAGCACCCTTCCGCTGGCTCCGATCAGCTCTTCCCGGCCGCTGACGATTTTTCTGCGTCGCGAGATCAGCGCCAGGCGGGCGATCACGACCATCAGTGCCAGGCTCGCGATAGCCACGCTTGCGACGGCCGGCCAGCTGATCTGGAACTGCGGCACGTCGGTGTCGATGAGGATCGCGCCGCCAAGCATGAAAGCGACCACCCCGCCGATGCCCAGGATCCCGAAGGATGGCGAAAAGGCTTCCGCCGCCATCAGTCCTATGCCGAGCAGGATAAGGGCAGCGCCGGCGTAATTCACCGGCAGAGCCGAAAAGGCATATAAGCCCGTGAGAAGGCAGATCGCGCCGATCGTCCCAGGGTAGAGCGCGCCAGGATTCATGAACTCGAACATCAGGCCATAGACGCCGATCATCATCAGGATCAGGGCGACGTTCGGGTCGGTGATCGCGCCGAGAAAGCGCGTCCGCCAGTTCGGCGGTGCATCGACCAGCATGAGATCGCGGGTCGCGAGCCTGACCTCGCTTCCCCCCGCGACGACCGTGCGCCCGTCAAGCTGGGCGAGAAGATCGGCGCGGTCGCGAGCGATAAGATCGATGACATTCTGCTCGCGCGCGGCGTTCGCCGACAAACTGGCTGCGGTTTGCACGGCCGCTTCCGCCCAGTCCGCATTGCGTCCCCTGAGCTCGGCGAGCGAGCGGATATAGGCGATGGCGTCGTTGCGCGCCTTGGCCTGACTCGCATCTTCCACTTTGGGTACGGCAGCTTTATCCTTCTCGTCCTCGTCCCGGGACTGCGGTAAGGGATTTCCCCCACCGCCGATCTGTACAGGCGTCGCCGCGCCAAGATTGGTGCCTGGTGCCATCGCCGCGACATGGCTGGCGTAGAGGATGTAGGTCCCGGCACTGGCGGCACGCCCGCCACTCGGGCTGACATAGGCTACCACCGGCACCGGTGAGCGCAGTATCTCCCGGATGATGTCGCGCATCGCGCTGTCGAGCCCGCCCGGCGTGTCCATTTCGATGATAACCAGTGGCGCGCGCTCGGCGGCCGCCCGCTCGAGCCCTCGGATGATATAGTCGGAGGTCGCGGGGCCGATCGCGCCCTGCAACGACAGTACCGGGGCGGTATGTGCAGATTGCGCCCGGCCCGGAACCGCCCAAAACAGCAGGCCCGCCAAGAGACCGAACAGGACCAGGGTGAACCATGGGCAAAAGATGGAGCGGGAGCGCGTTATGTGCCTCTCCTTTCCCGGCGACTTACCCGCCAGTGTTCATGCTGGACGCAAATGTTACGCATAGCAACCCTATGTGTAACACGCCCTCCTTGCCGTTTTACGATCTCTCATCCAGCCTCGGCTCAGGGAAAACAGCCGGAGTATGCGACATTGCGGTCGCGGTCGCGCGATGCCGTTACGGGAGTTTCCGTAGCATCGTTCTGAGCCCATCCCTCCTCTCGTATTGTCTTACCAAAAATGTTCCCCGGCGAACGGTCTCAGAAGGACCGAGATGGAGAATGTGAGCGTGGCAAGATGGGAGGAGGTGATCTCGGCGATCCGAGATCAATATCGGTCGGCAGGACTGCGGAAAAAGAGCCGTATATTCACTCGGCCGGCCGCCTGTGCATCCGGTGCCCAGGCGGCGATCTTGCTCGGGGAGCCTAGCGCTTCGGAGGCCGGGGCCGCTGGAGGCGGATTGCGGCAAGCAGCGTGCCAAGATGCCTTTGTGCATCGGCGGCCTGGCTCTCGGGATAGGCCGCGGTCATCCGTCCGCTCCAGTAGCCATAGTTGACGGTCGTAAGGCTGAAATGCCAGGGCTGGCTGTCCCGCGTCCCGGTGAACGTGCCGCGATACGCGTCGAGACGGCGCTGCTTGGGGATCTTCGTTGGGCCCTGCGAGAGCAGTGTCGGGGCTGAAAAATGGGACATCGTGGCCTGACGCATGATTTCGTAATGATCATGGGCGGACATATCTTCGATGTGGACCACGGCGATGCGCACAATGATGCGGTCGGATCCCGTACCGAGCGGTCGATCATAGCCCACCGCGATATATTCACCGCCAGGATCGAAGGCGCGTTCGCGCAGCCGGGTGTAGCCAGAGAACTCGGCCGGAAAGCGAAGACCGCTTGCGGCGTGGACAAAAGTGGTCCCGTCAGAGGCGAGGACAAACCCATCCGGAACCTCGGTTGTGGCCGCGTCCACTGCCGAGGGTTGCTCGGCTGCGATGGTTGGCGTGGCCAGCAACAGGCTGCAAAAGGCAAGTCTTCGGAGAGCGGGAAATGACATCACGGTGAAATCCTGGCTGGAAGGGCCTGGTGGCAGTGAACCGTTTCCCGATATCTTCGGTCAGGCGCAGACGGAACTCGGGACTATACGTAGCGGTACGCTGAGTGCCACACTTTGCGGGACACGGGCGGCAAATTGTATCACGTTTGTGGTGCAGTGGCGCTCGGCCGCGCGCGGCGGCCGATTGGCCTGACCTTGCTGCAGGCGCCTGCTCCACATCTGGCATATTCACCTGGAGTGCGATCCCCCTCATCGCCCGTCGGGCGTTTGCCGGGCGTCGGAGTCCGGGACTTTACGGATCGGCTGGATGCCGGCCCTGTGCCACAGGAATGGGGAAGCTGGAGGAACACGATGAACGTGCGAGATATTCTGCTACAGGCCAATACGCACCCTGAGCCGACCCCCGAGTGGGCGATCGACAGGGTCAGGGAGCTTGCCGTTCGTCTTGGCGCCAGAGTGTCGCTTGGAGTCTGCCAGGTTCATATTCCTCGCGTCTCGAACTGGCTGGCGAACAAGCTTCTCGACATTGATGGCATGATTGCCGGCGAGAACAGAAAGAGTGCGGCCAACGCGGACGCGATCATGGAGGCGTTCAAGACCAGGATGCCCGCCGATCAGCTCGGCGAGACATTCGTCATAAGCTGCCCGGGTATGGTGACCCATTGGGAGCTTGCCGTGCGGGCGAGGGCTCATGATCTCACTGTCGTCCCCGTCTATGGGCATGCGGAGACGATCTCGGTGGCCGAGGGGCTGGTCTTCGAAAGCGGCCGCCCGGTTCTGTTGCTGCCTGAGATGACCGAGCCTGAGCTCAAGTTCGACAGGATCGCCATCGCGTGGGACGGGAGCAGCGTCGCGGCGCGGGCCGTGTCGGACGCGATGCCGCTCTTGCGACAGGCAAGTTCAGTAGCGATCGTCCAGATCACCGGCGAGAAAGATCTGTCGAGGGCTGCCGCTCCTGGGGAGGCTGCTCGCAACCTGAAGCTGCACGGCATTGAGGCCGAAACGGTGGCAGTCGAACTGGAAGAGCGCGATGCCGCGGTGACGCTCCAGGCTTATTGCGAACGCGACGGCCGCGAACTGCTCGTCATGGGTGCGTTCGGGCACTCACGGGCGCGCGAGTTCGTGCTGGGGGGCGTGACGAGATCCGTTCTCGATGCGCCAAAGCTGCCGATCCTTATCTCACACTGACCTTCAAAGTTCTGGCTCAGGTGACATGGAGTCCGACGGTGCTCATAATCCGTGCCGGCAAGACCTGGTTCGGGTGCGAGCAGCGCGCTCGCGCGTGGATCGGGTGGACATGATGATCGAAGACAGGATCTGATAGCGGCTCTCCAAGAGAGGTAGAGTTGACGCCGCCGCCAAGCATGCACTCGATTTCGAGTAGAGTGGGATGGCGCATCATTCAGCCGTTCCACTCCCGCGCTACAATATTGCCATGTCGCGCCAGATTTCATTTATGCGTAGCACTATTCCAGATCCTCGCCCGTGATAACGGTGACCGGCGCGCCTGTGCTTCCGCTTTGCAAGCTGTCCGCCGTCACAATAAGCGTGCTTCCTGGCTTGAGGATCGTCAAAAGATTCTGGCGGAAGTCCTCGGGTAGCGTCAGCCGCTCGCGCTCCTGTCGGGAAATTTCGCCTGTCTGGGTGTTCCCGAGCAAAGGCAGATACGTCCAATGTGTCCCGTGTTGGTCGATGGAGGATAGCGTGAACGCTTGCAGCCCTGAGATCCGTCCACGGATCGCGATGGGCGCGGAGCCGATCTCGATACCATTGCGCAAGACCACGGCCCGCTCGTCGGAAGCACTGAGAATGATGGAGACCGGGCCGGTGGGCGCTTTTTCCGGTTGCCAGGTCGTGGAGAACGCACTCTCGAATGAAGAGGATGAGGCACCCCTGTTTTCCAGTACGCGTGGGGCCGGAGCGAAGCGCGGAATCTCCGACGATTGGGTGATGATCACCGTCAACCCGAGCCGGGTGACCCCATAGAGACGCTCGGCGAAGTCACGGGGCAGGCGTATGCAACCATGGGACGCAGGATAGCCGGGAAGATTGCCAGCATGCATGGCGATGCCGCTCCAGGTGAGCCTTTGCATGAACGGCATAGGCGCATCATCGTAGAGGTTTGATTTGTGATCGACCTTCTTTTGCAGGATCGTGAAAATCCCGGTCGGCGTCTCATGGCCGGGGGCACCCGAGGATATGGTCGAAATCCCGATGAGAACACCGTTGCGATAGACATAGGCGCGCTGTTTGCCGAGACTTACGACAATGATAACGGGGCCTTTCGGAGCGGCGTCGGGCGCCCAGAGAAATTGTCCCGGCCGCAAATTCTCGACGGCGGCCGCAATCGAGCCACTATCCCGTGCCGGCTGCGCCTGTACGGAACCGATTGTAAAGACGGCGAACACTGCCGAGGCGGCGCAAAGTATGCGGCGCCAGCGGTTAAATGCCCGTGCGCCGGGCCCATTTACCCGGACGTACGTCGCCGGTGCGCGTGGGGTGGGTGCGTAGGGTCGTGTCCTATTGGACTGCGCGATTGTGCTCATTGATCGTTTCATCGGGATCGGTGGATTGCCACCGTCCATCTGTAGCCGGCCGAAGACCAGGCGGACCAGCCGTCCATCACGCGTTCGCCATGGGCATGGTGGTCCTCGTTGCTCGCGCGGTCCCCCGACTGCATTGCTCAGTTGTCGGGGCTTTCGGTCTGACCCGCAACGGGGTTCCTCACCGGCGTCTCCGGCAGCTTCACCTCGACAGCGGGCCCTTCGGGTGCGGGAGCCCACTCGGTGGATTGAGCGGCCGGCGGCTGGGTTGGGGCATCTTCGACCTTGCCCAGTGGGTCTGCAAACCAGACGACGACGAGGACGAGGAGAGCGAAAAGCGTCAGGATCCAGAACCATTTCGAGCTGGATTTGGTCGATGATGCCGGTTTCTTCATTTTCGGTTCTCCTGTTTTGCGCGCCTTCTCATGACCTGGTGAAAAGCATGCTTCGACCTGGCCGAAAATTCGTAGATTGCCGGATGGCCGGGTTCGCGGAAAGGCCGGATCAGGCTCGGGGGCCAAGCCGGATGAAGACGGTGTGTGTCGAACTGTCTCGCGGAAACGGGACGCCCGCGGCGTGCCAGATCGCGCCGTCGACGGTGACGATCTGCGTGCCGGGTTCGAGATCTGGCTCGACGCGAATGGAAACCGCAAGGGTCCCCGTCTCCCGTCGGAATGTCATCTCGACCCGATCCCATTCTTTCGGCAGCGAGGGATAAAACTGCAATTCGCCATTGATGAGGCGAGCCCCTAGTATCTCCTCGACGGCGAGGCGCCAGCTCCAGGCGGCCGCGCCAGTGTACCATGTCCAGCCGCCGCGGCCTGTATGGGGCGTCACACCCGCAATGTCGGCCGCGATCACATAAGGCTCGGTTCTATAATGTTCCGCGGCCTTGCGGGTTGATGCGTGCCGGATCGGGTTGATCCGGTCGAACAGAGACTTGGCGCCGCCGCCATCACCACTGCGAGCAACCGCAATGGCCAGCCAGGCCGCCGCGTGGGTGTATTGGCCGCCATTCTCGCGGATGCCGGGCGGATAGGCCTTGATATAACCGGGTTCGCGTGGGGTGCGGTCGAAAGGGGGATCGAGGAGCCGGATAAGGCTGTCGTCGCTGCGGACAAGGTGCTTTCTCGCGGACGCGATCGCCATGTTTGCGCGCCCCGGATCGCCGGCGCCCGAGAGGATGGACCAGGACTGCGCGATCGAATCGATGCGGCACTCCTGCTCTTCGGACGTACCCCAGGCTCGGCCATCATCATCGAATGCGCGCAGATACCATTCGCCATCCCATGCGGATCGTTCGACGGCGGCGGCGAGAGAGTCGGCACGTCCATTCCAGCGATCGCGGAACTCGGCTTCGCTTTCGTCAAGGCAATGCCGCGTGAAATTTCGGATGGTCGCAATGAGGAACCAGGCGAGCCACACGCTTTCGCCGTGTCCCCGGTTGCCTACCCGGTCCATGCCGTCATTCCAGTCGCCGGCGCCGATCAAGGGAAGCCCGTGGGGACCGAGGCGATAGGCATGTGAAAGCGCCCGATCGCAGTGATCGAAGAGGGATTGGGTGTATGTGCTGACGTCAAAGCGCGTGTAGCGATCGCCTTCATCGGCCGTGAGCGGGGGCGCTTGCAGAAAGGGGATTTGCTCAGCAAGAATCCCCGTGTCTCCGGTGGCCTCCACATAATGCGCAACCGCATAAGGGAGCCAGACGAGATCGTCCGAACATCGGGTCCGCACACCCCGATCCAGGGGCGGATGCCACCAGTGGAGAACATCGCCTTCCTCGAACTGATGGGCCGCCGCCGCCAGAATATGGCGCCGCGTTGCCGCTGGATCGATATGCAGCTGCGCGAGCACGTCCTGGAGTTGATCGCGGAACCCGAAAGCTCCACTTGCCTGGTAGAAGCCGGCGCGGGCGCGCACGCGGGCGCTGATCGACTGGTGGGGGAGCCAACGGTTGACCATGAGGTCAAAGGCGGGGTCGGGCGTGGTAACCTGGACTCGGCTCAACCTCTCTTCCCAGGCGTCCGCACATGCGCTGGCGGCAGCTTCGATATTCGCCGGATCCTGCCACGTTCGGACAAGCTCCTGGGCATGATCCGGATTGTCGCCTTGTCCGAGAACAAAGCAGACTTGAGCCGTTCCATCGGCGGGAATGTCGAGATGGACCTGAAGGGCCGCGCAGCAATCGTCGCCGCCGGCCGCCGGTCTGTTTCCAAGATCCCAGTTCAAAAGTGCTCCCGGGCGTGCGGGGTCGGATTGGGCGCCCTCGAAATCTCCGCGCGAGGTCGTGAAGCTGTGGACTGGAAGCGTCGTAGCCAGGAAGGCTACCCGGTCACCGAATTCCTCGGTCCAGGGGTTCCGCGCGAGAATTGCGTGGCATGCCGGGTCGTAAACGGATGTGCGGAGCGGCGCCTGTTCGCCGTGGACCGCGCCAAGCTGCCATTCTGCATAATAGGTTGCCGTGATCCGACGCGGGGTTGGCGCGAGATTGCGCAAGCGCAACCGGACCAGTTTGACAGGTGCGGCGGTGGACACGAAGGCGGAGAGTTCCTGTTCGAGACCTTCGCTGCTCCTGCGCCAGGTGGTCTGGTCTGGACCGTGCTGGATTTGACATGTCGTATGTCCTCCTGCCGGCAATGGCGTGGTGGTCCACAGATGAGCGTTTTCTTCGTCTCGCAGGTACAAGCGTTCGCACTGGGGATCGCGGATGGGATCGTTGAACCAGGGTGTGAGCCTGTTCTCGCCGCTGTTGATTGCCCAGGTGAACCCTAGCCCGCTTTCCGTGACGATCGTGCCCAAGAACTCGTTGGCGAGGACATTCGACCAGGGCGCCGGGGTGGTGGCACCCGGCTCCAGATGGATGACATAGTTTCCGTTATCGGGAGCAAAACCGCCCCAGCCATTATCAAATAGCAGATCGGACGGCCTGGGTGGCGGCGAGGGTGTGTGCGCAGCGGCCGTGCCGTTAACGGGGGTGAACGATGGTCCCTGATGGGAGGACTGTTCCTGGCGGGCGAGTTGCTCACCGAGCGGCCCGCTGCCGCCGTCAAGTATCAGCCGCGACACGCGTTCGAGAAGAGCGGCTCGTTCGCCGTCGCCAGGGCCGACACCGATCAGATGGATACCGCCATTCATCCCGAGGCGGTCCTGGGCATTCTGATCTCTGAGTACTTCGAGGAATTGCTCGCGCACCGGTTCGATGTAACCTGACGTGCCATCGTGCGTGATCACGAGGTCCACGTTCGCCCCGCGCTGCCGCCACAGGGCGTGCGCCGAGATGAGGAAACGCAACAGCCCTGTCTGCTCCGCGGTTCCGGCGCGCAGCAGCAGGACGGGGTGATCGCCTGAAATGCCGAGGGTCCAGAGATCGCCGCGCCGGAATCCGTGACGAGCGGGGTACGGAAGACTGGCTCGGGCGCAGAGGAGGAAGGATAGAAGCTCTTGAGCTTGCGGTACGAGGTCCGGGGTCAGGCCGAGGGCATGCATGTCGCGTGCCGCTGCCGTCGCGGCGTCGCTGATGGCCCACTCGAGTGACGCGAGGGTTGTATAGCGCTCCGCGATATCGAGCGCGGACTGGCGGGACGCGGCCGCGATCGTCACAAAGGCGAGTTCGCGTCGGCCATACGGTGGGAGCTCGATCTTGAGCCTGACCGCACAAACTGGATCGAGCGTCCATCCCAGCGTTCCGCTGAGCGCTTCTCCTTCCATTCCGGCTGGTCGGGTCGCGCTGCCATGGCGACCCAGGAAAGCCCTGCGATCCGCCTCCACTCCAAGGAGGGTAAAGCCGTCGTCATCGCCGATCGCCCGATGGAGCATGACAGGCGGCTTCTCGGCGGGATTGCGGGGGCGCCGGCTGAATAGCAGCCCGTCACCACCCGGCAATGCTTCTGCACCGACGAATAATTTGCTGAAAGCAGGATGGCGTGCCGCGTCTTGGGCTGGCGCCAGCACGATTTCGGCGTAGCTGGTGATTTCAATGACGCGGGGACGGTCATCGTCATTGACCAGGCTGATGCGCCGTATCTCGAGATCATCGCCGTGGGCGACGGTGATGGTCGTTGTGACCGACAGGTCATGCGCACGCCGATGAAATTCGACCTGATGGGCGTGGAACACCACTTGTGCTGGCTCGTCCGCCGGAGGGAAGGGGCCGCCTGTTGCCGTCCAAACCTCGCTGTCGTCCAGGTCGCGCAGATAGAGCCAGTGGCCGGCTTCTGCGTCGAAGGGGGCGACTCTGGTGAGCGCGGTCTGGTTCCAGGCAATGCTCCCGGCGCCGTCTGCGCGGATACGGGTTGAGAGGCGGCCATTTCCGAGGATCTGCCAGGGAGGATCCTCGTAACGGCGGTTTGGCGTCCAGCTGTAGAGGCCCGGAATTGCGCTCTCGGGCGTGGCTTGCGGTTCCCGGACCTCGACCCGTGCAATTTCGGGAGGCAGTTCCCACGGGATGCGCTCGTTGAGAAGGAGATCGACGGTGCGCACGTGAGGGTCCGCGTGGAACCAGCGGATGTGCATATTCCCGAACAGGACGTTGCCAAGTGCCGCGAGGCTCATACCATGGTGGTGTGCCATGTAAGACCGCACGAGGGCGAACCGCTCACCGGTGGGTACGCGCTCGGGCGTGAAGTCGATGGCCTCATAGAAGCCATATCGACCGAGGACGCCCAGGCCCTCGAGCGCCCTGAGATTTTGTACAGCGACTGCGGGGCGTGTCGTCAGGGTGAGGGCGGTCGCATAAGGTGCGATGACGAGATCACGACCCAGGCCACGCTGTAGACCGAGTTCCGGGACGCCGAAGGCGTGGTAGCGATAGACGCGGTCCTGGCTCATCGAGGCAAAGGAGGATTCAGAAATTCCCCAGGGGATTGCATGCGATCGACCGAACGCTATCTGGATGTCGATCGATGTGTGATCGCTCATGCCGAGCAGGGTGGTTGGATCGCTGTGCAGGAAGATATTCGGCATGAGATATTCGAACATCGAACCGTTCCAGGACATCAGCGCCAGTCCGGTATCCGTTCTGGTGATCGGACGACCCAGATGGAACCAATGCGCGGGCGATACGTCGCCCTTGGCAATCGCGAAGTAGCTCGCAAGCCGCGCTTCGCTGGCGAGGAGGTCATAGTGATGGGGGTCGATGCGGTCGGCGCTGAGATTGTAGCCGATGTGGAAGAGCCGGGTGGCGGAATCGAAGAGTAGGGCGAAATCCATCTCGTGGGCGAGTGAGGTCGCGCGGCTAGCGAGGCCCTCCAGGCGATCGGAAAGCTCCTGCGCAGCCAGACGGCCGTCCGCGATCGCAGCGCGAAGATCTTGTGTCCATTCCCGGGCGGCGCCAGGGGCTGCGCCGCGCGAGAAGGTGTCGAGGATGGCGATAGCTTGCGCCTCTCCAGAGCTGACTGGCGCCGCCGCGCTGTAAGACATGAGATCAGTGATCCGGGCAGCGATTTCGGCGCAGCCTGACGGCGGGGATGCAAGGCGCTCTGTCCAGGGTGCGAAGATGCGGAGATCGCGCCGCATGCCCAGAAGGTGATGCTCCAGCCGCTCAAGCCAGGTCTGAACGTCGCGAAGGGCTGTGATGTTGTTCTCGGCATCGCCCTCGGCAAGCCAGCCAGCCTGTTCTCGCAGCCTTGGCATGTCGATCGAGACCAGGTCTTCGATCGCCCAAGTCCATGCCGGTTCATTGTCTGAAATGCGTCTCACGGTTGCGCGCATGGTGTCGAGCGTCGCGTGGATTCCCGGAGCCGCATCCGAACCGAGTACGTCCAGCGCTTCGGCGAGCAGGTCGATGGTGTCATTGAGACCACGCCACAGATCGATGCCAACTGGCGGCGCGTTACGCGCATCATGCAGAGCCTGCGTGACAGTGATCAGGCTCACCGCCAGATTGCCGCTATCGACGGTTGAGACGTAGCGCGGCTCGAGAGCGGACAGCGTCCTTGTGTCGTACCAGTTGAGAATATGGCCCCGATAGCGTTCGAGGCGACCGATCGTGTCGAGTGTGTTGCGCAGCCGCATCTCGAGCTCGTTGAGGCCGATATGTCCAAGCCGCCAGGCGGTGAGGGACGAAATCAACATCATGCCGATGTTGGTTGGGGAGGTGCGGTGCGCGATCTCTTCGTTTGGCGGTTCCTGATAGTTGTCGGGAGGGAGCCAGTTGTCTTCCGGCCGCACGAAAGTTTCAAAATAGAGCCAGGTACGGCGCGCCATGAGCCGGAGATACTTCCTGTCTGTTTCGGAGATGGCTTCCCGGCGGTGGGAGAAAACGCGGCTGACCCAAATCGCGACTTCGGGCGCAACAAGCCAGAGCAGCAGCACGGGCGCGGCTGCCGGCAAGGCCGCAGGGGCGAACAGGATCAGCGCGCCGGCCGCAAGCACTGCAAGCCCCGGAGACGCGGACATATCACGCCAGGCGGCAAGCCGAGGATGGCGCGCGGCGATGCGGTTCGCCATGTGCGCAGCAGAGGTCCATTGGAGCCTTCCGCGCCCTGATCGAAGTCGCCAGAGTGTCACCAGGACCGCATGAAGCGCGATAAATGTGTCGCTGACGAGGAATGTAATCGCCAGCGCCCATCGACCCAGCTGATCCACTTGTCGCCGAAGCACCCGTTGCATGACACCGCGTCGACGGCCTCGAGCGACACCGGTGACGAGATCAGTGAAGAGATAGGCGGCGGGAGCCGCAATCGCGAGGAGCGTCCACACCCAGGGCTGACCGTGAAGCAGGAACCAGCCGCCCAGTAGAAGCGCGACGATGCTGAAGGGAATCAGGCTGCGGCGCAGATTGTCGAATATCTTGAGGCGGTCGAACCAGCCGAGCCGGTTGCGGAGCCAGCGTCCGTCGCGGCCGGGTACGAAGGGAAACAGCCAGGGGAGGATCTGCCAGTCGCCGCGCACCCAGCGATGCCATCGCCATGCAAAATCAAGGTAGCCGGTCGGGAAGCTCTCGTAGACGATGATGTCGCTTGCCAGCGCGGCGCGGCCATGCAGGCCCTCGAACAGATCGTGACTGAGGAGTGTATTCTCAGGGACGCGGCCATCGAGGCTGCGCTCGAAAGGAGCGACCTCATAGATGCCCTTTCCGACGTAGACACCGGAGCCAAGGAGATCCTGGTAGACGTCCGATACCGCCCGCGAATAGATGTCGATCGCCGTGTCTCCGCCATAAAAGCGGGAGAAAAGCGACTGGCCGGCTGCGTCTGGCGCCAGTTCGACGCGAGGCTGGATGATTGTGTAGCCCCGTTCTACTCGACCTGAAGCGGGATCGAAATGGGCTCTGTTGAGCGGGTGAGCGAGCGTGCCGACCAATCGGCGAACGACACCGGGCGAGAGGCGGGTGTCAGCATCGGCTGTCACCACGAAGCGACATTTGCGCAGCGCATCGATCCGCCCGGTCGTCACGCTGAAAGGCTTGGAAATTCCATGGAGGATGTAGGCATTGAACTGTTCAAGTTTGCCGCGTTTGCGCTCCCAGCCCATCCAGGACCCCTCTGCCTCGTTGTAGAGACGAGGCCGGTGGAGAAGGTGAAACGGACCGTCGCCCCGAGCGTCCAGGTAGCGTTCGTTGAGCGCGTCCACGCCCGATATCAGCGCCTGCGTAATATCGTCATCGGCCGGCATGTTCTCAGCATCAGCGTCCGCGAAGTCGCTGAGGAGGGCGAACTGAAGAGCTGCATCGGGATTGGCCAGCCGATGTGCCTCGAGCCGCTGCAGGAGGGCAGGGACGTCCGAAGCGTTCGCAACGAGGACCGGCATGACGACGGCAGTGGCGCAGTCCCTGGGGATGCCTTTCTTGAATTCGAGCTTGGGGAGGACCCGCGGGGGAACGATCTGGGTCACGAGCCAGTTGACGAACGTGATGCTCAGGATCGACGCAGGAAGGAGCGTCAGGGCGATGCCGAGTAGCCAGGAGCCAATCGATGCCTCGGTCAAAGCGAGATAGGCGGCTGGCACGGCGAAGGCGGTGATCCCGGCCAGGAGCAGAGCGCATGCGTAGATGACGCCAGGATAGCGAAATATGCGGCGGAGCATCGACCCCAAAGTCCAGGGGCGCGGATCGATGGCATCGGAGAAAAAGGCCCGCCCTTCGTCGATCAACCAGTAACCCACATGGCCCGAGGGCGAGTTTTCGCTGCTATGGCACTGACGCAGCGCGCGCTGCGCGACCTCCCATTCCGCGAGCTGCGACTGCTCGGCGAGTTGTTCTACCGCGTGACGGTATCGGTCGCGGGTATCGAAATCCATGCGCGGATAAATGCCGGCCGGATCGCGTCTGAGGATGGCCTCGACCCGGCTCGTGCGATCGAAAAAGTCGTTCCACTGGATGGTTGCTATCACCGCCAGGTTGGCGATTGCGCGCGCCACATATTCTGTATCGTCAAATGCGGTTGTGCATGCGTCCGGAGTCTCGACCACCTCGAATGGGGGCTCAACATTGGGGAACAGGCGACTGAAGGCCGTCACCAGAAGCTCCAGGCAGACGATGCGCAGCATCGTCGGGAAAGCCCAGATTTCAGCGATGCTGAGCGGCATCTGCTTCTGGTAGGTGTCAATATAATGGACAGTCGCGTTCAGCGACACCTGAAGGTGGGAAGCCTGCAGGAACGAATGGGCAAGTTGGTGGATGCGCGGGCGTGCGAGGCCGCCGTTGCCGAGACCGGGCAGCTTTGCGTAGAAAGCTTGCGGAAGATCCTCACGAATCTGCAGGATGGCTCGCTGGATCTGATAATCATTGTCCAACAGCCACTCGGCTGCAGCACTCGCATGTGGTTCGGCCATTCCTGCGGCGAGGCGTGCCTTGGTCAGCCACCCTTTCATCGCATCAAGGCGGGTCCAGGCAGTGAGGGGGACCGATCGGCTGATCAGGCCGGTGAGCTGGTGCCGGGCCGCGGTGTCGGTGGCGGCCCCGCTGATGGGATCGCGTTCCTCCAGATCGGCCATGATCAGGCCAGGCTGGCGACCGGCAACCGGAGCCTCTCGTCCGTGGTTGGGAGGGATGCCCGGGCCGGGCGAGGCGCCGTCGGCAGAACGAGCATCGGTACGGTACAGTGCGTCATCAGGTAGGACGCAACCGTGCCATAGGGAACGTCTGCCACATGATGGCGATTATGGCCGCGGGCCGACATTACGGTGAGGTCGACAGCTTCCTTTTGGATCAGCTCGCTCAGCGCCTCGCGGACATCTTCTGCGCGGGTAGACAGGGTGCGAACACGAAGACCGGTCGCGGTCAGGTTGAATTTGACGCGCTGGAGATAGCTGTACGCGGCCTGTTCGTTGCGCTCGATGAGACTTTGGCGTAACTGCTTGTCTTCCATTTCCAGCGGCCGTGCTTCGATCATTTCGGGGGTGGGGACAACGTGGGCGAGGAGGATCTCCGCGTTGGCGGCACGAGCAATGCGGACGGTCAACGGCAGGACGCTCTCCGCCCAGCGAGAGCCGTCAAGTGGCACGAGAATTCGCTGATAGGTTCGGTCCGGCGCTTGAGCTTCGACGGGGACGAGCAGAATAGGGCTGGGCGTGTGGGCCAGGATTTGCTGAGCGGTGCCGCCTATTCCGGTCTTGCCCAACTCCTTCCTTCCGCGCTTTCCCAGCACGATCAGGTTATCGCTCCGCTCGCCAATGAAGCGACAGATCTCTTCTGCAGTATGTCCTTCGGCAAGCTTGATGGTGGTCTCGGGTGCTGACGCTTGCGCTGCAGTGGTGCACCGACCCAACGTACGCAGTGCTTCCCGGCGGCGAAGATTCCATTCGATAGGATCGGGGCGCACATCAGCAGATGTCTCGGCGTTGAGCACCTGAAGGAGTGTTATCGGGAACTCGAGCGCGTCCGCGAGCGCAGCCGCATGTGGATAGACCCACGCATTGCGATCGGCGCAGTCGATACAGGCGACGATGCCTGGCTCGGAAGCGGGCAGATCCGGGTGGGGCGGGAGTGGAAATGCAGCGACGGCGGACATGGGACACGACCTCCAGTTGCCGTTCGTCCCTCCGCGATCGGCGGCTTTGAGTGCGGCGGACCCTCTTGGTGCGTCGCGTGGACCAGCCCTTGCCCCCTTGCTGATTCGAGCCAGTTGGAGGCAGGCTATCGGGGTCAATCAAGGGATGACATTAGGACTTTTACGAATGGCGATTGACTCAGGGGTCTCGAGTTGACGGGACCGAACCGGCACATCGGTAAATACCGGTAATCATGCGCTGGTCAGGCAGGTTGGGGAGCTGCTTGTCTGGAGGTCCTCAGCTGTCGAAACAGCCTGCACCGTCCGTACGAAGCTGTCCGGATTTAGCGATATGGAGTCGATACCCTCAGCGACGAGGAAAGCGGCGAAGTCCGGGTGATTACTCGGCGCCTGGCCACAAATGCCGATCTTGATGCCGGCCGCGTGCGCTTTGCTGATGGCCTCGGCGATCATCCGGGTGACGGCCTCGTCGCGCTCGTCGAACAGACTGGCTAGAAAGCCCGAATCGCGATCGACACCAAGAACCAGCTGGGTGAGGTCGTTTGACCCGATGGAAAAACCATCGAAGCGCGTGGCGAACTGCTCGGCGAGGATGACGTTCGAGGGTATCTCGCACATCATATAGATTTGCAGGCCATTTTCGCCGCGGCGCAGGCCATTTTCTGCCATGGCTTCCAGTACGCGATCGGCTTCGGCCGGAGTGCGGCAGAACGGGACCATCACGATGACGTTGCGGAAGCCCATAGTTTCGCGCACCCGCTTGAGAGCCCGGCATTCCAGAGCAAAGCCTTCACGGTAGCGCTCGTCATAGTAGCGCGAGGCGCCGCGGAAGCCGAGCATCGGATTTTCTTCCGTGGGTTCGAACACATCGCCGCCGACGAGATGGGCGTACTCGTTGGTCTTGAAGTCGCTGAGACGAACAATGGCGGGGTGGGGATGATAGGGACTTGCAAGCTTGGCAATCCCGCGAGCGAGGACGTCGACGAAATAGTCGGACGGGTGCGCGTATCCGCGGGCAAGCTCCCTGATCTGGCGCTGGGCTTCCGGGGAGGTCCGTTCCGGGTGCACGAGCGCCATCGGATGAACCTTGATGTGGGCGTTGATGATGAATTCCATGCGGGCGAGGCCGACGCCTTTTGCGGGCAGCCTCCACCACTGGAAAGCTGCCGCCGGGTTGGCGATATTGACCATCATGTCGGTCCGGATAGCTGGCAGGGAGCCGATATCGACCTCGGTCGCCGAAAAATCGAGGATACCATCGTAGATCGTGCCGACATCGCCGTCAGCGCAACTGATCGTGATGCCCTGGTTCTCAGCGATGACCTCGGTGGCATTGCCTGTGCCGACGATCGCGGGCACGCCGAGTTCGCGGCTGACGATGGCGGCGTGGCTGGTGGTACCGCCATGGTTGGTCACGATTCCCGCAGCTCGCTTCATGACGGGCACCCAGTCGGGGTCGGTGGTTTCGGTCACGAGGATTGACCCATCGCGAAATTGTTCGATGTCGGCGGCGGTGCGGATCACGCAGGCTTTACCCGCGGCGATCGCGGTGCCGATGGCGGCGCCGGTTGCGATCGCGGATCCCTTCGAGGTGAGGCGGTAATGCCGGAAGGTGGTCGTGCTGGATTGAGCCTGGACTGTTTCGGGCCGGGCCTGGACGATGTAGAGTTCACCTGTCTCGCCGTCCTTGGCCCATTCCATGTCCATGGGTCGCTGATAATGATCCTCGATCACGACGGCCCAGCGGGCGAGCCTCAGGATATCGGTATCGTCGAGCACGAAGGCCTCACGCTCCTGCGCGGTCGTCTCGACAATGCGGGTGCGGTGGCTCCCGCCCTCGCCATAGACCATGCGGAAGGCCTTGCCGCCGAGTTCCTTGTCGATGATCGGCTCGGTTCCCGGTCGCGCGAGCAGCGGCTTGAAAACAAGATACCGGTCCGGGTTGACGGTCCCCTGGACCACGGTTTCTCCGAGGCCCCAGGCGGCGCTGATGACGATTGCGTTAGGAAAGCCGGTTTCGGTATCGATCGAGAACATGACGCCCGAGCCCGACAGGTCCGAGCGCACCATCTGCTGGATGCCGATAGAGAGCGCGACGTCGAGATGATCGAAGCCCTTGGCTTCGCGGTAACTGATTGCCCGGTCCGTGAACAGCGAGGCGAAGCAGCGCCGGCAGGCATCCTGCAGCGCGAGCTGCCCTTTGACGTTGAGGAAGGTTTCCTGTTGTCCCGCGAAACTCGCATCAGGCAGGTCTTCGGCGGTCGCGCTGCTGCGGACGGCGACGGCGGGACGATCGATTCCGGCGCGTCGGCCGAGTTCGACATAGGCGGCCGCGATATCGTCTGCGATGTAGGAGGGCATTTCACCTTCCAGGAACAGGCTGCGAATAGCCTGTCCGGCGTCCTGCAAGGTGCATCGTCCAGAATGGAAGGCATCAAGATGCTGGACTATCCGCGGTGCAAGATCGTTGTGACGAACGAACGCGCGATAGGCATCGGCGGTGGTTGCGAAACCTGATGGAACCTTGACGCCTTTTTGAGAAAGAGCCGCCGTCATCTCGCCCAGGGATGCGTTTTTGCCGCCAACGGCCGGCACGTCGGCGATGGCGATTTCCTCGAACCACAGGATCAATGGCTTGGGCATGGCTCGTCTCCAGCTTGGATATGGCGCCAGGCGAACTGCCGCTCTGATCGCCTCGCTTTCGGGACGACCATCGCCAAGGATGAGGTGGGGGTCATTACGTAAGGGTCCTATGCACGGCAGAGCACAGGAGGGCTGGGATTAAAGGATGGCCACGAACTGAAAAGTTTTGCTTTGGATCATGCTGGCCCTATCTATCCGACCGGGCAGTTGAGCAGGGCGGCACTGGTGATTGTGGGGGCTTTGCCGTCAAAAGCTTGGCGAGCTCCGGCCGCTTCCGGTGATTCCCTCGCGACGTTCGCGGGACGGTGTTCACATTTCAATCGCCGAAGAGCTGCGGATTACGGGCGATGAAACGTCGGACCCAATCGTCCAGGTAGGAGGAGCGGGCGCGACTGAGATAGCGCCAGCCAGCCACGCTGATCACGAGCGCGCCGATGGCGTTGACGATGAGATCCCACATTGTGTCGGTAAGTCCGGACGGGTCGCCGAGCATCGGCTTCTGCATCGTCAATCCGAACACCTGGTCCATCGTGAACTCGAATATCTCCCAGATGGCGCCGATCGCCTGGGAGAAACAGAATGCAAAGATTGCGAGAAACGCAGGCCTCATATGAAGGTCCACATGGCGATCTTCATTAAGGATGTAGACCGTCATGAACCCCTGAAGACCCAGGAGTAGTCCTGCCGTTGCATGGAGGGCCAGGTCCCACCACCAGAAGCGCTCATAATAGTCGCGGATCTCACCGAGGAAGAGAGCGGCAAAACCAAACAGGATGGCAAGGATCTGTATCTCGGATGGAATCTGAACGGGAAAGTGGCTCTTCAGCACGACAGGAAACGCCATCGTCAGCATGATTCCGGTCACCAGGAAGACGTGGATCCATTGCTGCTCGGCGACCAGGAAAACGAGTTCCACTGCCATCGCGGACTGTAGGGCAGCAAGGATGATGAGATGAACGAGTCTGGCTCGTTTCTCTTCATTTCGTTCGTTACCCTGCATCGTCAGGCGCGATTTCCTGGATAATATGTTGCGCCGGTTCGCGCGCCTGGCTGTTCTGCGGAACGAGTAAAACATCGCATTCAAGGCAGCCGACGAGGGCGCGCGCCGTGCTGCCGAGCATCGCTGTCGCCAGCGCCGAGCGTCCATGGGTTCCGACGACCGCAAGATCGACGCCGTTCGCCTGTACCTGATCGCGCGCAACCTGGCAGACGTCACCATAATCCACGCTGACATCGAGGAGTGCCTGCGTCGCAGGGGGCAGGGCGGTTGCGCTCAGGAACGCGTCCAGCTCGTATGCGATATCCGCCTGTTGCGCCGCGGCAGGACCCTCGCGACCACGCAATGTCTCGAGCCGAACATGATACGCATGCAGGAGCGTGATTGCTGCCGTCGGGAACAGGTCAACCGCGGTTGTAAGCGCGGTTCGTGAGCATTCCGAAAAATCCGTGGCCGCCATCAGCTGCCGATATTCGCCTTCCGTGCGGCCCTTGACGATCAGGAGCGGCAAGCCTGCCCGCCGCGCCAGGCGTTCGACCGTCGTTCCAATGAGGAAATCTCCGAGCTCGTCCTTGCGGGAAATGCCCGTGACGATGAGATCGGCCGAGAGCTCGGCAGCGACATCGAGAATGGCGGAAGTGACGTCACCGAACGCGACTCTCGTGCAAATCGCAATATCATCGTCTTGCACTTCGCTCTCAAGCTTCGTCTGGGCCCGATCCAAGGCTTCGTCGCGGCCCCAAGGTAGCGTCGCATCGTCCTCAAGGACGTGAAGCAGCACCAACCTCGCGTCCCAGGCCCGTGCCAATAGCACCGCCCGGTCGCGGGAGCGATCGCACCGGCCGGTAAAGTCGGTGGGCAGCAGGATAGTTCGCGGCGTGGCCATAAACTCCACCGAGCAGACAGGCAGGTGCTAGGGATGAGAGGGTATCAGCGGTCGCCGATGTCTGCAAAGGGGCGTGCATCAGTTTGTCTCAACTTGTTCTTGCAGCCATTCTATGCGCAACCATTGATCTGGGGCACCCGTATCTTGATGAGTCCCCGCGGCGTTCCGGGAATGGAAAGCTGCGTTGTCGCGTCTTCCAGCGCCATCAGGAATTGCATGACTTCGGAGGCTGCCTGGTAGAGGTTTCATCCGTGTCGGCATGGCGCTTCACGCTCCAACCTCGAACATTCCCGGCGATGGGCGCGCGGCGTGCGGATGGCATCCTGTCTTTGCCCTTGACCTTGCCACGATTGGAACCTGCATCTTGCGGCAAACTCCAATCGTGACCTGTGAGGTGCCGAGCCATGTTAGCCGCAGAAATCCTGAGAGATTCGGAAAAATCTGCCGATTCCTCGATCAGCCTGCCGATCGAGGGCATGACCTGCGCCTCTTGCGTGGGGCGCGTCGAACGGTCGCTAGGCAAGGTCGACGGCGTGCAGTCCGTCAGCGTCAATCTGGCGACCGAACGCGCCGACATTCGGGCGAGTGAGACAGTTGATCGGACGGCGCTGGTGCGAGCGGTCGAAGCCGCCGGCTACAGCGTGCCATCTGCCACCGGCATCGAACTGGCGGTGGAGGGCATGACCTGTGCATCCTGTGTTGGCCGCGTGGAACGGGCGCTCAAATCCGCCCCCGGCGTCACCGGGGCGACGGTCAATCTGGCGACCGAGCGCGCGAGCGTGCGCGGCGCGGTCGATGTTGAGGCGCTGATCGCGGCCATTGCGGGCGCCGGCTATTCCGCGTGGCCGGTTGACGCCAGCGTAGCCGGTGACGAGGAAACCGCCGAGCGCAAGGATGCCGAGCGCCGCGAACTGAAGAGGGATCTCACCCTTGCGGCCGTGCTTGCACTGCCGGTGTTCCTGCTCGAAATGGGCAGCCACGTCCTTCCCGGTGTCCATGGGCTGATCGATCGCAGCATCGGCATGCAGACGAGCTGGTATCTCCAGTTCGTGCTGACGACGCTCGTCCTCGCTTTCCCCGGCATCCGTTTCTACAAGGCGGGCCTGCCCGCGCTGACGCGACTGGCGCCGGACATGAACTCGCTGGTCGCGGTCGGTACGCTCGCCGCCTATGGCTATTCGCTGGTGGCGACCTTCGCGCCCGGTCTGCTGCCAGCCGGCACGGTCAACGTCTATTATGAAGCCGCCGCGGTCATCGTCGCGCTGATCCTGCTCGGCCGCTATCTGGAGGCCCGCGCCAAGGGCCGCACGTCCGAAGCGATCAAGCGGCTCGTGGGATTGCAGGCCAGGATCGCCCGCGTGCGCCGCGACGGTGCGGCGATCGAGGTGCCCATAAGTGCCGTCGTCACCGGCGACATCGTGGAAGTGCGTCCCGGCGAGCGCATCCCCGTCGACGGCGAGGTGATCGAAGGCGAGAGTTATGTCGATGAGTCGATGATTACCGGCGAGCCGATCCCGGTCGCCAAGGCCGAGGGTGCAACGCTGGTCGGCGGCACGATCAATCAGCAGGGCGCGCTGGCGTTCCGCGCTACCGCTGTCGGCAATGCTACGATGCTGGCGCAGATCATCCGTATGGTCGAGCAGGCGCAGGGGTCGAAGCTGCCGATCCAGGCGCTGGTCGACAAGGTGACGATGTGGTTCGTGCCGGTCGTCTTCGGAGTGGCGGCCCTGACCTTCGCCGCCTGGCTGTGGTTCGGCCCTTCGCCCGCGCTGACCTTCGCGCTGGTCAATGCCGTGGCCGTCCTGATCATCGCCTGTCCCTGCGCGATGGGCCTCGCGACGCCGACCGCGATCATGGTTGGCACCGGGCGCGGCGCGGAACTGGGCATCCTGTTCCGCAAGGGTGAAGCCCTCCAGCTTCTGAAGGACGCGCACGTCGTTGCGGTCGACAAGACCGGCACGCTGACCGAAGGACGCCCCGCGCTCACCGACCTACAGGTGACGGAGGATTTCGACCGGGCGACGGTGCTGGGTCTGGTCGCCGCCGTCGAGGACAAGTCCGAGCATCCGATCGCCCGCGCCATCGTTGACGCGGCCAAGGCCGAAGGCATTGCGTTGCCCGCGATCGGCGACTTCGACTCTATCACCGGCTTCGGGGTCAAGGCGGTGGCGGGAGGCGAACTGGTCCAGATCGGCGCCGATCGCTATATGCGCAAGCTTGGGCTGGACCTGGCCGCCTTCGCCGACGCGGCCGAGCGGCTAGGCCGGGAAGGCAAGTCGCCGTTCTATGCCGCCATTGGCGGGCGTCTTGCCGCGATCATCGCGGTGGCCGATCCGATCAAGGAAACGACACCAGCCGCGATCGCCGCACTGCACGCGCTCGGCCTCAAGGTCGCGATGCTGACCGGCGACAACCGCATGACGGCAGAGGCTATCGCCCGCCAGCTCGGCATCGACGAAGTGGTCGCCGAAGTCCTGCCCGAAGGGAAGGTGGAAGCTATCGGCCGGCTCAAGGCCGAGTATGGCCACGTTGCCTTCGTGGGTGACGGCATCAACGACGCCCCCGCGCTGGCGGCGGCCGATGTCGGCCTTGCGGTTGGCACCGGCACGGACATTGCGATCGAGGCGGCCGATGTGGCGCTGATGTCGGGCCATCTAAACGGCGTGGCGACGGCCATCGCGCTGTCGCGCGCGACGATCGGCAATATCCGCCAGAACCTGTTCTGGGCCTTCGCCTATAATGTCGCGCTGATCCCGGTCGCGGCCGGTGTGCTCTATCCTGCCTGGGGTATCCTGTTGTCGCCGGTGCTCGCGGCGGGTGCTATGGCGATGTCGAGCATCTTCGTGCTGGGTAACGCGCTGCGCCTGCGCGGTTTTCAGCGGCGCGAGGCAGGAGGAGCGACATGAACATCGGCGCGGCGGCGAAAGCATCGGGCGTCTCCGCCAAGATGATCCGCTATTATGAGCAGACCGGCCTCATTCCAAAAGCCGATCGGACGGACTCCGGCTATCGCGACTATTCGCCATCGGACGTCCATATGCTGCGGTTCATCCGGCGCGCGCGCGATCTCGGCTTCCCGGTCGCGGAGATCAACGACCTTCTGAGCCTCTGGCGGGACAAGTCTCGCCAGAGCGCCGACGTGAAGCGGATTGCGCAGGCGCATATCGCCGAGCTTCGCGAGCGGATCGAAAATCTGAACCAGATGGTCGCGACGCTCGGTACGTTGGTGGATTGCTGCGCGGGCGACGATCGACCGGACTGCCCGATCCTTGCCGATCTGGAAGAGTCCGGCGGCGTGCCAGACCCAGCCATCGCCGGGACAGGCCGCCTCCGGCACCACCCCTGATCACATCCCTTTTTCACAGGTGGGTACGTCACCTGGAAGCTGGAAACATCAGTTCCATAATGGCTCGAATGACGCTGCCTCGGCGCGTTGCCAGTCCTCCCGGTAGGGCTCAGGCACGATATCCTCCAGCAATTCGCCTTGCGCGAGTGGGAAAGCACGCCGTTCACCGCGCACAATCTGTCCGTTATCGGCGCGAACGTGGATATGGTGCGGGCGTACGTCACCAGGGTGTTCAAGCCCCGCTGCCCCGAGCAATTCCGCCAGGGCGTGCATGGTGCTGTGATGAAAGGCCGCGACCCGTTCAGACTTTTCGATGATGTCGATCGCCTTCTGCCGTAACGGATCCTGCGTGGTGATGCCGGTGGGACAACGATTAGTGTGGCACAGACGTGCCTGGATACACCCTACGGAGAACATGAAGGCGCGTGCCGCCATCACATAATCAGCGCCCAGCGCATAAAATCGGCACAAATCGAATGCGCTGATCGCCTTGCCGCTTGCTCCCAGCCTCACCCGGGCGCGTAGGCCCGTGCCTGTGAGAATCGCATGAACAAAGCTCAATCCATCTGCAACCGGCATCCCGACGTGATTGGTCAGTTCAACCGGTGCCGCTCCGGTCCCTCCCTCGCTACCGTCGATGACAATGAAATCGGGCGTTACGCCAGTTTCCAGCATCGCCTTGACCATGGCCATGAATTCATGCCCATAGCCGATGGCAAGTTTGAAGCCGACCGGCTTACCCTCCGACAATTCGCGCAGACGCTCAACGAAAGCCATCAGTTCCAACGGTGATGAGAAAGCTGAATGGCGCGCGGGAGAAATGCAATCCTGCCCCAGCGACACACCGCGCGTCTCTGCAATTTCCGGTGTCAGCTTGGCTTTGGGTAACACGCCACCGTGACCTGGCTTGGCCCCCTGGCTGAGCTTGATCTCGATCATGCGCACCTGGGGATCGGCAGCTTGCAAGCGAAAGCGGTCCGGATCGAAATTTCCCTCAGCGGTACGGCATCCGAAATAACCGGAAGCAATCTGCCAGATCAGATCGCCACCATGCACTCGATGGTAGGGACTGATGGACCCTTCGCCAGTGTTGTGGGCGAACCCGCCCAGCCTGGCTCCGCGATTGAAAGCCATGATGGCGCGTGCGCCAAAAGATCCGAAGCTTGTTCCTGAAATGTTCAGAGCGGACGCCCGATAAGGCTGCCGGCAGTCGGGGCCACCGATCATAATCCGGAAATCGGGATCGGCGATCGTCGCGGGGCGCACCGCATGCGGCATCCACATATAGCCCGGCATATCCACATTATGAATCGTTCCGAAGGCTTGGGCATCGTTCACCTGTTTGGCGCGCCGATAGGCGAGGGAGCGTTGCTCCAGACTGAAGGGTAGCTGATCCTTTTCGCCTTCGATGAAATACTGCCTGATCTCGGCCCGGAAAGTTTCGAGCAAAAAGCGTATATGGCCGATGATCGGATAATTCCGCCAAATCGCATGCTGTCGCTGGGTGAGGTCATGCACCCCCAGAAGGGCCAGCGGTAACAACAAGACAAGTGGCCACGCCATGTGTGCATCGACCGCATAGCCAAGGGTCGCAGTGATCAGCGATAGCAGAATGACCAGAACCAGGACGAAATAGCGCGACATTACCCAAATTTCCCCCGTCAATCCGACTGCCAGATATCAGACTTTATTCGGCGCGCGCGCAACCGGGCTGGAAGCAGGATAGATGACTTTCCGCTGCGCGGTCTTCTGCGCGCCCGGTGTTGGCGTCGCGTGCTCGGTATGGCCCGGCCCCATCAAATGATCGACGGCATGGTCATGCAGCAGAAGATGATCGGCTATTATGCGGCGATGGCATCGCCACCAGACCGCTTCTGAGCACATCAGTACGAGACGCTGCCTCTGGCCAAGGCATTCCAGTTCGCCGAGTGCCGCGGCGAATTCATCACTCAGGGCATAGTCGGCATAATTGTGAAAGCTCTGCACCCGCCACAATGCATTGATGCTATTGTCGATGCCCGGCTGCCTTGGCCGCCGCCCACCAAAAGCGGGCCAATGACGATAGCCGATTTGCATCTGTGCAAGAGCTTGCGGCAATCGATCGATATTGAAGGACGGGTTTGTCCGTGAACGCGGAAATCGCCTGACATCGATAACCATGCCGATCTGGGCTGCGCGCAGCATTTCAAGGAATTCATCGAGGCTTCGGCTGGAATGGCCGACCGTGACAAATTGGGCTGTCATCAGTCGAGCTTCGTCAGCGCGGTTTCCTTGTGTGCAGCGATGTGGTCCGTTTCATCGCTTTTGATTTCATATTGCGGGTCGTCTCTGGAAGCCCGGTGCCGGTGGCCCTTATAATCGAAATCCGCAAGATGAACCCGGACGATCCTGCCAGTCACATGACCGGCTTCGGAGTTCCAGCGCACATGATCGCCGATTGCATATTTTGCCAAGATCCCTGTCCCGCTTGAATGACGGACACGTCAGCCGCGCCAGTAATCATTGGCGGCGGCGACCGTCTGGAAATGGATGGCGATCACTTGGGAGGAAGCGATCAATTGCGCCGAATCCTGTTCATAAGCGGTGCGGAGCTTGTCGCGCACATCTGCCGATGGCTGGGTCAGCTTCACGCCGACGCGCGCAAGTTTCGTGGCGAGTTCAAATCCCTCCTGCGGCGTTGCCGTCTTGAGGGATGGAAGCCAGGTTTCCGCCATCTCGCAGTCCTTTTCTTATGGTTTCGGTACATTGCAGTCTATCAACCGGGGGATGCCTTTCAACCCGTTCCCGGAAACTGGATCAGTAGCGTCACGCTGATATTGCGAGGCGGCGCGATTCCTCCAGTGCCACATTATCACGGCCGATGGTGGCCACTGCCAGAAGCTGGCCCCCTTTGAGATAACGGACCGCGCAATCCCGCGCGGCGATGTCGCCGTCGATCTCGACCGCATCCCAACCTTCGGCGTGGCCGACATAGCGGATCGTCACATCGTAATGCGCGCTCCAGAAAAAGGGCGTGTCCGCGAAGGGGAGGTGCCCTCCCAGCATGTTCTCGGCTGCCACCTGTCCCTGGCGCTCGGCAACCACCCAGTGCTCCACGCGCATCGTCTGGCCACTCGCATCATCGGTCCAGCGCGCGACATCGCCAGCGGCAAAAATGCCGGGCGTTGCGGTTTCGAGCTGCGCATTGATGAGGACGCCACGGTCGACGGCAAGGCCGGCGGCTTCGGCCAGCGCGGTGCGTGGCCGAACCCCGACGCCGATGACGACCAGATCGGCCGGAATCTGTGCGCTGTCCGTCAGTGTAACGGCGTCCGCACCGATCGATGCAATCGAGGGGCCCATATGGAAGTGAACACCATGGCTTTCATGCAGTGTCCGGATGAAATCGCCGAGCTCCGGCCCGAGGATCTTCTCCAGGGGCCGCGCATCGAGCGAGACCACATGCACGTCGAGGCCTCGTTGACGCAGCGCAGCGGCAGTTTCGAGGCCGATGAAGCCTGATCCCAGCACCACGGCGGACTTCGCGGCGCTGGCGCGTTCGACAATGGCGCGGCTGTCGGCAAAGGAGCGCAGGGTAAAGACGTGCGCTTGATCGGCGCCCGGTATCGGCAGGCGTACCGGTTCGGCGCCCGTTGCGATCAGCAGACGGTCGAAGGGGAAAGTCTGGCCGTCCGCGACCGCCACCTTGCGGTCCGCGACGTCGATCCCCGTCACCCGTGTGCCGAGCTGGAGGTCGATCCCGTTGTCGGCATAAAAGCCTTCCGGTTTCAGCGGCATCCAGTCATCGGGGGCACTGCCTGCCAGAAAATCCTTCGAGAGATTGGGCCGGTCGACGGGCGCATCGGCGTCTTCGCTCAACATCATGAGGTTGCCGTCGTAGCCGCGCCGCCGCAGCATTTCGGCGCAGGCGAAACCCGCCGCCCCCCCGCCCACGATCACGATGTTTTTTGGATGGCCGTCCGCTACGACCTGATTTTGAGAGTTTGTGGCAACCTGCTCACGCACGATGATCGTGTCACCGGCGCGCTCGACTTTCCAGCAGGAGATGGGATCGAAGGCGGGCGCGCCGAGCGCCTCGCCGGTGCGTAATGAGAAGCAGGCATGGTGTAAGGGGCATCTAACGGCGCCCTCCACAAGCAAACCCTCCTCCAGCGGTCCGCTGTAATGCGTGCATGTGGCACCGACCGCCAATATTTCCTCACCAACACGGGCGAGCAGGACTGATGCTTTACCAACATGACCGCGCAGCATCTGTCGATCGCCGAAGTCGGCAAGCGTGACACCCGCGGTCAGGTCCGGGCCGTTGTCGGAAGATGTCGGTGCTGCCATTTCGTCTCTCCTCGGTCTGACTGGCCCGAACGGTGATGCTCAGCGTGTTCCAGCTATTGATGATCGACGGCGATCATGCGCGCTGGTCTAAAGTTCGCCCGCCACGCCACGCCACGCCACGATATCTGCGTCAGCGCCTGCGCTCTCCAAGGCCACCCGCAATTGGTTTTCGCCAGCTTCCAACGCCTGGTGGGCATGCATGTCCTGCCGAGGTTTCCCGCTTATCAAGCGGGTGTGAGACCGTGCTTCGGCCTTATCATGCAAAAACTTATGGCAGTTACGGACTATCTCGCCGTGTCGCTCCGCCTTCGTTTTCCCAGCTTTCCGGGCAACCACATGTGTATTCGGAGCGTAATGGCTGCCCGCATCGCGAGCACGTCTGGCCGCTCGAGGGGATTTCTGGTGATGGTTTCGCCTCGGGGTTGGGTTTCATGTTCGGCTTATGACGGAGCATGGCCTTCTCTCCAGACTGATGGGGCGCCGCTCAACCAACGGTTAGCGGCGTGGACAGGTGTTGATGCCGAGTAACGCGTATCCTGGGCATCTGCCTGCAAGGCCGGTCAGCAATGGTATCACGCCTATCCAGCCCCACGCGGTTTTGGGACCGATAAACACCAGTGCAATCAGGATAACGCCGACGGCGATCCGCGCGAACCGGTCAATGGAGCCTTCATTCCGGGGCATGCTGCTTCGCTCCTGTCCTTGGAGACCCTTCAGGGCAACGACCCCGCTCAAACGAATCCGCTTCCAGGTTAAATAGGCATTTCGAATATTGGTTTAAAGGCCGAGCTTCCCCGCAATCTCAATCGAAAGGATTGCGCCATGCCGTCTGAAGGTGACGCCGGCGGCGGCGAGTACCCAAGCATGGCGGTAGGATGCGGCGAAATCAGGTCCGAGATAACCGCCGTGTCCCCAAATCGAGTCGTTGTCATCAGCCCGTACTCGAGGGAGACTTGTTGGCCAGTGCGAATATCGGCGTCGCTGAAAACGGACTGCCCCATTTGTTTGAGGACGGGCGGCGCATTGGTGTAGGTCTTGATCATCAGCAGGCCGATCACGCCGACGCCCAGCGTCATGGCGATCATCACTGCCTGGGGCTACCAGGGAGGCAGATGTCCGACCGGCTTGATTTCCACCCCTGTCGCCATCACTTCGCCCACAATCTCAATGATTGAACAGGATGGTCAGCAGCAACGACGCGTCCTCGATGGCCTTTACGTGGTGACGCGCGCCACCTTCCAGATAAACCCAGTCGCCGGCGGCGAGCTCTATCCCGGCGTCCGGAAGGTCAAGCGCCACGCGGCCTTCCAGGCAATGTAGCGTGATGTCGCCCGCGACCTCGTGTGCCGGTATCTCTCGACCGGCAGGGATGACCAGGCGAATCGCTTCGAAGCCCGTCCTCTTGACGATCGCGGTAGTTTGCCGGTTTGGCAAATCCGTGCCGAGTGGTCGGAGGTCGACGATTTCGCCTGATTGTGCATGATGTTGCGCCACCAAAATATCCTCTCGATGATTTCGGAAAGTCTTCTGTGGATGGTTCCCGCGTTGCAACCATTAAGTGACAATCTGGCGTCTGGTCGAGTGCAGTTGTCTGCGGCATGAGCCAGCGCCTTGTGAATCCTTAGTGCACTCTGCAGCGCTGCTGAGCGGCCAATATTGTCGGCTGCGTCGTGCAGGCCACAACCCGCCAGCGAGCGCAGGAAGGCTTCCAGAAGGGGTACATGAGAAAAATCTGAGGAACGGGCCAAGACATGGTTTCAAGCCAGGGAAATAAAGGGCCATCATTCCCTGTAACTGCGCGAGCGGCCAACATCTGGCGACTATCAACATTTTCGGGGCATAGGTCTGTCAGCCATCACGTCCCTCACTCGCACGAGATTCCTGTCCGCTGAAAGTAGTTTCATGAGGTCCGGTAAACGGAAAAATCCCGATTGCCGCATCGTTCGCCCCTGTCGCCTCAGGCAGGCAATCATTCCATAGCCATTTTGGCGAGCGGTAAATGGAGGCGCTCGGATGCAATATGTTAGTCGTCAGGGCCTTGTCAGCGAAGGCTGGTGAGTTTGCAGCTTTCCATGAGGGGCATATGAGCCGATTGAGATCCCATCCCGAGCGCCATGCGGTATCCCGGATTGGCTGGCTGCGCGCGGCGGTGCTGGGCGCCAATGACGGGATCGTCTCGACCGCGAGCCTGATCGTCGGCGTCGCTGCATCCGGGGCCGACAAGACCAGCATCTATGTCGCTGGCGCCGCGGCGCTGGTGGCAGGGGCCATGTCGATGGCCGCTGGCGAATATGTTTCGGTCAGCTCTCAGGCCGACACGGAAAAAGCCGATATCGCACGCGAGGCTGGTGAACTTGCCGGTCAGCCCGACTTCGAGCGCCAGGAACTGGCCGACATCTATATGGCGCGTGGACTGGACCAACATCTGGCTGGGCAAGTCGCGGATCAGCTCATGGCTCGCGACGCGCTGGGTGCGCACGCGCGCGATGAGCTGGGCATTTCCGAGGTGGTGAGCGCCCGTCCACTCCAGGCCGCTCTGACCTCGGCATTGACCTTCAGCGCCGGCGCGCTCATGCCGCTACTTCTCGTCTCGATCGCGCCGACAGCCAACCTTGTGCCGATCGAGGTCGTTGCAACCCTGCTGTTTCTGGCCATTCTTGGCGCGCTTGGAGCGTGGGCCGGTGGCGCACCGCCCGCGCGGTCGATGCTGCGGGTCACCTTCTGGGGCGCACTGGCGCTGGCGGCGACCGCGGGGATCGGGCGGCTGTTCGGAACGGTGGTTTAGGGATCGCATCGGATTTCGTCAGGTTTCGGTCAGCCTATGTTCCTAGCCCTTCGCCTGGAAAGGCGAACATCATGGCACATTCCGATCGCGCAGAGACATTCAAGGTTTGGGACGCGCCGCTGCGATTGTTCCATTGGCTGCTGGTTGCGGCGATCACCATCGCCTTCCTGTCGTCCGAAGGCGATAGCCCGATCGCCGCCTGGCACATGGTCGCGGGATGGAGCGCCGCCGTGCTGATCGCTTTTCGCCTGGTCTGGGGATTGATCGGCGGCGAGCATGCCCGCTTCGCGGACTTCGTCAGACCCTCGGCGATCGCCTCGCACGTCCGCGAACTGCTGGTGGGTCGACCCGAGCGCGCCATCGGGCATAATCCATTGGGTGGGATCGCGGTGATCGCTCTCCTCGGGCTTACCGGGGTCGTCCTGTGGAGCGGGATCACCGTCGCGGCAGGACGCATGGACGAGGATCTCCACGAGGTCCTTGCCTATGGCCTGCTCGTCCTCGTCGGCATCCATGTCGGCGCGGTGCTGCTCATGTCGCTGCTTACCCGCGAAAACCTGGTTCGCGCCATGATCGGTGGTCGCAAGAAACGCGACCTCCATCCCGGCGCACGGGATGCGCGAGCACCGGGCGTCTTCGCAATGCTGCTCGGCCTCGTGGCGATCGTCCTGACAAGCCTTACGATCCTTCGGGCAGAGCCGACCGCATTCTCGCCCCAGCACCGCGAGGCGCATCACAGCACCCACGACGAACGGGATAACGGCTTATGGTAATGTCTTGATAGAAGACATCATGCCGCATCTTGATCGTCCGCCCGCGAAAGCTCTTAAAAGATATGCGCCTCCTCATCGTCGAAGATAATGACCGGATGGCGGCGCTGCTCGCTGATGGCCTCCAGCGACGGGGCTTCGTGTGTGATGTGGCTTTGAACCTTGTACAAGCCGACGAAGCCATGGCCAGCGCGCAATATGATGCGATCGTGCTGGATCTGGGTCTGCCCGATGGTGATGGGATCGACTGGCTCGCCGGTCGCCGAAAATATAAGCAGATGCCGCCGGCCATCATCCAGACGGCGCGCGGTGCACTGGAGGATCGCATCACCGGGCTTGACGCGGGCGCGGACGATTATGTCATCAAACCGGTGGAGGTCGACGAACTTGCCGCGCGCGTCCGCGCCCTGCTGCGCCGCCCCGGCGTGAGGACGCAGCCGGTCATCGAGGTAGGAACGCTTCGTTTCGACACGGCAAGCCGCTCGGCATGCGTCGCGGATCGCAAGGTCGACCTCTCCCGTCGTGAGGCGGATTTGCTGGAGTTGTTGATGCGCCGAGCGGGAACAGTGGTCCACCGCGATGCCATTGAAAACGCCCTTTACAGCTTCAACGACCCGGTAACGCCTAATGCGGTGGAAGCCGCGATTTCGAGGCTGCGTCGCAAGCTGGATGAGGCGGCGATGCCGGGCATGCTCCATACCGTCCGGGGCGTCGGCTATATGCTGAAGGACATTCAGACATGACGCAGCGCCGATCGGTTTCTCGGCGTTTGCGACGCGGACTAGGCGTCATCGGCCTGATCGGCACCGTCCTGCTGCTGGCTGCGGTCGCCTTTTTCTACAGCTTCACCTTCACCCATCTCGATCCGCAAGTCGCGATGCTCCACGCTGTTAAGGAGATGATGGAGCATGTTGCGCTGCCGCTGGTCGTGCTGCTGGTTCCCGTCACGGTCATGGTGCTGCGCGTGATCCGTCAGGCTTTCGTGCCGCTGGAAGAGGCCGCCTCCGAGATCGAGGCAACGCGCGGGCATGAGCGGGGGTTTCGCATCGACGCTTCGCATATGCCCGCCGAAGCTTTGCCTTTCACCGATGCGGTCAATGACTTGCTCACCAGGCTCGATGAGGCTGCGGCGCGGCAAGAGGCGTTCGCCGCCGATGTCGCTCACGAGCTGCGCACGCCGCTGGCGCTCTTGTCGCTCGAACTCGACCGGCTCGATCATAACGACGCCCCGCGGCTCAAAAAGGATGTCGCCGCGATGCGACGACTGATCGATCAGCTTATGCTGCTGGCGCAAATCGATGCCGATGCGGCTGCACAGATCGCGCCGGAGCCCATATCACTTGTCAATGTGGCAAGCGATGTAGTCGGCTCCATCGCACCGGGGATCATCGCCGAAGGTAAGATGATCTCGCTCGATATCGATGAGGGCACACCAATCGTGAACGCCCGGCGTGAAGCGGTCGCGGCGGCGCTGCGTAACCTGATCGAAAATGCGAAGCGCGTCACTCCTGTCGGGGGCACAATCCAGGTTCGGGTCGGCCCAGGCGCAACTTTGGCGGTGCGCGATGAAGGGCCGGGCCTGACGCCGGACCGGCTACGCGACCTTGTGCAACGCCACCGCCGCGCCGACCATGCCAGCAAGACCGGCGCGGGCCTTGGCCTTGCCATCGTCGAGCGGATCATGACTGCCCATGGCGGTATGCTCTCGACAGACGTGGCCACCCGCGAACTCGTTCTGCGCTTCCCCGAACCCTGACCTTCCGGTCGGCATCTCGTCAGGCTTTGGTCAGGGATGATCCCTAGCCGGACATCATGTCCAGACGAACTATCCTGCTTTTCTCGGGCGTCTCCACGCTCGTCTTGCTCCTCACCGGCTTGTGGTGGTTTTCCGCGCAGCCGAGCGGATCAGGCATCCCGGCGACTGAGACCTCGGTCAGACCTGAACGCGGGATTCTCGCCGTGGATGCCCGCCGTGCAAGGCAAATGGGCATTCGCACCGCAGCGGCGGCAGCGGCTGAGGATGCGCCGCTCGCTACTATTCCCGCGATGATCCAGCCTCCCGCCAATGCCCGCGTGGCGGTGGCGGCGACGTTTCCCGGCACGGTATTGCGGACACTGGTGGTCGAAGGTGACAGCGTGCGGCGCGGGCAACCGCTAGCTGTCATCGCGAGCCGTGACGTGCTGGCGATCGGTGCCGATCTCAGCCGCGCACATGCGCGCCGCGGCGTGGCGCAGGCCAATGCGGCGCGATTATCACAACTCAGCCGGGAAGGCATTATCGCCGGCGCGCGTGCGGATGAAGCGAACGCGATCGCCGCCGAAGCGCGTGCCGATGTCTCCGAGAAATCCCGCATTCTCACCATGGTGAACGGCCACGGCGGTAGCGGTTCCTACACGCTCACCGCTCCCATCGCCGGCCGGATCACCCGCGTCGCCATCCAGACCGGCAATCCAGTCGACGGCACCACCGCGCCTTTTGTGATCGATGCGGCTGATCGCTATGAAGTGGTGGGACAATTGCCTGAGCGGCTGATCGGCCAGGTCCGTCCCGGCATGAACGTGCGGCTGCTTCCCGATCTTACGGGCCGCGTCGTTGCGGTAGGCTCTACCATCGACCCGGCGACCCGCTCGGCGAGCCTGAAGGCGGAGATCCCCGCCGGTCCAGGCGTCGTTGCGGGCCGCGCCACCAGCATCGTGATCGCCGGCCCGGCGCCGGCCGGTGCGGTGAGCGTGCCCGATGCGGCCGTCACCATGATCGACGGCAAGTCCATAGTATTTGTCGCCGAGCGCGGCGGGTTCGCGGTCCGGCCCGTCACGAGCGGCGGGACCAGCAATGGTCGCACCGTGCTGCTCTCCGGCGTCAGGCCGGGCGAACAGATCGTCGTTTCCGGCACGAGCGCGCTGAAAGCGCTCGCCACCGCGCAATAGGTCCGCCCCATGCTGCATTCGCTTGTCGCTACGGCGCTTTCCTACCGCCTGCTTGTTCTCGTGCTCGCCACAATCACGGCGGGGCTTGGCGTCTGGGCCTTCATAACCTTGCCCGTCGATGCCTATCCGAACATCGCCCAGACGCAGGTCAAGCTGATCCTCAAGGCCCCCGGCATGACGCCGGAGGAGGTCGAAAGCCGCGTCATCACACCGATCGAGACGGAGATGCTCGGCATCCCCCATCAGGCGATCCTGCGCTCGACCGCCAAATATGCCATAGCCGACATCACAATCGACTTCACCGACGGCACGGACATCTATTGGGCGCGGCAGCAGGTCACCGAACGCCTTTCCGGCGTCATGGGCGATCTACCGGCATCGGTGAGCGGCGGCCTCGCCCCGATCTCGACACCGCTCTCCGACGTTTACATGTTCACCATCGAAGGGCCGCTATCGCTCCAGCAGAAGCGCGAACTGCTCGACTGGACGATCCGGCCCGCGTTGCGCACCGTGCCTGGCGTCGCCGATGTCAACGCGCTGGGCGGCTATGTCCGCACGATCGAGGTCAGGCCCGATCCGGTCGCGCTGGCGAGCGCGAAACTCTCCGTGGCCGACCTGCGCACCGCAATCGAAAGCGGCAATCGCAACGATGGCGCGGGCCGCCTCGCGAGCGGCGAAGAAGCCCTGATTGTTCGCGCGGTCGGCGCGATCCGCACCGTCGAGGATCTGCGGTCGCTCGTCATCGCCAGCCGTGACGCGCGCATCGTCCGGCTCGGCGATGTCGCCACGGTCGGTACCGGCAGTCTCACCCGCTATGGCGCGGTCACACGCGGCGGCGAGGCCGAAGCCGTGCAGGGCCTTGTCATCGCACTGCGCGGCGCGGATGCCCGCCAGGTGGTCGATGGCGTACGGGCGCGGCTTGCCGAGATGCAGAGTGGCCTGCCCGAAGGCACGCAAATCCATGTCTTCTATGATCGCTCCGATCTGATCGAGCGCGCGGTCGGCACGGTCGAGAAGGCGCTGCTGGAGGCGACCGTGCTGGTCGTCGTGCTGCTGATCCTGTTTCTCGGTGACTGGCGAGCCGCCGCGACCGTCGCGGTGACCTTGCCGATGGCGGCGCTCATCACCTTCCTGTTCATGCGCGGCATGGGGCTGTCCGCCAATCTGATGAGCCTGGGCGGCCTCGCCAT
>Ga0265293_10000784_pt1 | contig 73041 bp, 39 predicted proteins | sample Munlanlewell138R_FD_192505 | JGI IMG/M metagenome (GOLD analysis project Ga0265293, IMG submission 192505) | Leachate microbial communities from a municipal landfill in Southern Ontario, Canada - Leachate well 138R | ecosystem: Engineered > Solid waste > Landfill > Unclassified | place: Canada... | reverse complement strand
ATATTTCCCCGTTGGGTCATAGTTGTTTACAGGCACATTCCAATGGTCCCACATTCCGCCGAAAAATATTGCGCCCCCATCGGTGAAGGAGCGCGCATATGAGGGGATGCCGTTATGCCACTTTCCCGTACCGAATGTTCTGTATCCTGCACCTTGAAACGCCTCGCCAAGGGTTGTGTGCTCTGTCGGTATACCCTGCCCCTCCCCTTCTAAATGGAACAAGGTTCTGCCCGAATGGAGCATTGCCCTGCTTGGCATACATACCGCGGCAGCTGTTCCGCCTGGGATATGAGCATGTGTAAATACTGTTCCGTTTTGCGCAAGCCTGTCTAAATTCGGCGTTATTATCTCATCGTTCCCGAGCGCACCTATCGTGTCAAAGCGTTGGTCGTCAGTAAACAAGAACAGTATGTTCGGCTTGTTCTCTTTTTCCGGTTTTCCATTGCAACTTGCACCCATAAAACAAAACTCCTCCTTGTTGTATAAGAAATCGGTTTTTGTTATTGCCATTGTTTCCGTAAGCCCTTTTAAAACTATGCGGGGCTTGAAATTTCCGTACTTTATGTATAAAGGAGCCGAACCGCATGGGGTTCGACTCCCTTAGGTCGGATAAATATAAAGTTATTTTATAAAATCTCCCGTTTTGTTGACAACAGGTTTAATTGTTGAAATATTATCCCATATAAAGAGCTTAACCTTGTCTCCATCACTTAAAGCGGGCCAGTTTTCCGACAAGTTTTCAAGGGGTATGCTTCCGCTAAACCCGGCGTTTAGGCTTACACTTTGCAAGTGCACCGCTCTTAGCTCAAAAGGCGCAGCATCGTTGTAAACAGCCACAATAAGATTGCCTTCCAATGCCTCGGGAGCGGTGATATCCACGCCGTTTACCTTTGACGATTCATATGAAACCGAATCAAAAGAAAATTCCTCGGGCTCTTGTTGAGCCACCGTTTCAATATTAATCTCGGCTATTGCAAATGCATTATTTTTTCCCCCGTAGTTTACCCTGATATACTTTGCCATAACCGGCGCCGCCGTAGCAGGGCTGCCGGTTGAAGGCGTCCAAATTCTTTCGTTGGTGTAGGGGTCGTCATCGGTCGAAATATAATAACTGTTTGCCGTTGTATTCCAAACATACCATGTGGAATGTTGCCCCATCATATGCCATGTGCCGTTGTCCATATCTCCATTTGTTGAGTCGCTGCTGTAAAAGATATTGGGTTTTCCCGGAGCCGGGTTTATCCTGTTGGCGGCTGTATCGAAATAAGGAAGAATGCGTACCGCCGTTACAGGCACAGGGGCATCCCCCACAAGGGTAATAAGCAAAGAGGGAATATTGCTTTGTGCGGATGTGGATGATTTCCAATATGTATTTCTATCACCATCGATTATTTTTTGTGCGTTGTGATCCGAGTCCGCATTATTGTTCCCCGAAATTCGCACATCCTTTTGCGGAATAACAATCGCTGGCGGCGGAGTTCCTTCTACAACCAACTCGCCAATCATGCAATTTTTTGCGCTGTTTCCCGATGCTGTGGATTTTGTCGCCTCAAGACGCAGGTATTTGGCTTTAAGAGGCGGGTCAAACACCTGCTTCTTTTCGCCATCGCTGTTGGGTTGTCCCATCCAATTGCCGTTTGTCACTACCTCAACCCAGTCGCCATCGGTGCCGTTTGTAGAGTTGCTGCTGTAATAAATGTTGTATTCCGAAATTTTATTGCCATCGCCGTTATTTCTGGAAAGATATCGAAGCGCATCAACGGTGTAATCCTCCAACGGCGGGGTTGTAAAAACAATACTGCCCAAATTTATTGTTATAACCGCCACATCAGCCGTGTCCTTATTTTGCGCAAAAGTTGCCCTACTATTATCCAATATGTATGTGGCATTATTATTATCCGTTGCAGTCGGAAAATCCAAGCTCATTCTGCCTCTGGGCAAGTCCGCTGCAAGAGCGCTCCCCGCCCATATGGCCGCAGCTGCCGCCAAAGCAAAAAACGCAGTTACACCGCGGGCAAGCCTTTCTTTTGGTAACATTACATGTTTCCTCATTTTTTTACCTCCCCTTATTTATTGTACTGCACAGCAGTAAGTCATATTAAACCGTTGCCAAAGTTTTTTAAAACCGCCATGTTTTGATTTTGGTGCATCTATTGAATCGGTGTTCAGCAAGCCTACTTACGGTTTGCACCTATGATACAATAATTATATTAAACCAAGGACTGTTTTTTCTACTGTACAATTTTAACTTTTGGTTGTGCTTTTAACTTTTTTTGATGCGCCTGCAACTTTTTACAGAATTTTCGACCTTTTACCGCAACTTTGCGCCGTCAGGGGTCAGCGTAAGCTCGCTTACCGCCAAGCCCGCCTCGTCCGCTGCGTTGATTTCATCCGCAAAAAGCGTAATTTCATAGTTTCCGGCGGAGGGCAGGTATACCCTGCCGATTAAGCTTTCTGCTTCTTCATAACAGTCAAAACCGCCGCTGTTGAGCTGCTTTTCATTTTTGTAAAGAACGGCGGAAATTACCTTTCCGTCGCATTCAACACGCACTTTGTGACCGCCCACCCACTTTTTATATTTTTTGGATAGGGTTAAAAGCTTAACCTTAAAGCCGCCCGGTCTATAAACCTTAAACACCCAGCGAAGGCTGCCCTCCGCAACGAACCAATTACTTACAACGCCTGCGCTGTCAACGCAAATCGGCGCGTCTGATACCGCGCTGTGGTTTTCGGCTTCCACCGCTGCATCCGAATGTTTTTTCGCCGTTGCGGTATGCACGCTTTCGCCGCTGATATCCGACAAATAAGCGGGCAGCCGAATTCCGCCGTCGGGCTGTTGAATTATATTCTGTATAATGTCAGGGTTGCCGCACAGCTCCAAGCGTATAACATTTATGTACTCACACGGAGGGGATGCGGGGAGATGCACGCAAAGGGTATGCATGTCTGCCGATATGTCATGAAAATCATCTATGGCAAGCGGCTCTTTCGGTCTGCCGAGTATATACGCTTTTTCAACCTTGTTGCGCAAACCGCCTATTTCAATTTTATCCCGCCATTTAACGACATACAGATAAATAACATTCTCTTTTGCAGAGGCGTAGCCCCAATCAAATGCAGCGGGAAAAGGGGATGCGGAAGTTTTATAAACAGCCTCGCCGTTAACGCTCATCCACCGCCCCACATTTTTTAAAATGCCAACGCTTTCTTCCGGCACTTCTCCGTTTGCTTTCGGACCGATATTAAGCAGGCAATTTACCCCCTTTGACATTAGCCTTACCAGTATGTGAATTACCGCATCGGGGCTTTTCCAATTGCTGTCGCCGCTTTTATAACCCCAAGTATCATTAAGCGTAACGGGGGTTTCCCAATCACCCTCCATCTTGCCGGCGGGTATTTGATTGTCGCCCAGCGAGCCGTAATCGCCTATTCCGACCTGTCGGCTTATGCGCCCGCTGACAAGACAGCCGGGTTGCAGCTTTTGAACAAAACGCTTTAAATCCTTGCTCTGCTCAACCGTTATCCCCTGTGGGACATCAAACCAAATTAAATCTATATCGCCGTACCCCGTCAATATTTCTTTTACCTGACCCTTGCATTTACCTTCAAAATATTTATTAAATTCCTTTTCGTCCGGATTATAATCCCAGTTGTTCCCATACCCGTTAGGGTCCTCCCAATCATGCGCTTGGCTGTAATATGCGCCCAGCAACATACCATTCCTTCGTGCCGCCGCCGATATTTCCTCGAAAGGGTCACGATGCGATGCGCCCATTTTAACGATATTATAATCGCTCACCTTTGAACCGTACATTGCAAAACCATCATGGTGCTTGGTTGTTGGCACAATATATTTCATGCCCGCCTCTTTCGCAAGCTCTGTAATAAATTCGGCGTCGAATTTTTCCATTGTCAACTTTTCGGCATATTGGCTGTAATCACTCAGAGGAATACGCTCACGAAGCTGTATCCATTCGCAAATTCCGGATGTCTCTTTCCCATTCCAATACCCTTCCGTTGCCGAATAAATGCCCCAATGTATGAACATCCCAAAACGGGCTTGCCGCCATAATGCTAAGGTCTGCTCCGGCGTTCTTGTTTGGTCGGCTGCCAAGTCATTTTTGTTTTCGTTGTTGTGCATTTATAAAACCCTCCATAAAAGTTGACTGTCATTAAAAAACTTCAAACTTGCAAAAGTCGGCGTTTATAGTCCTTCCCGTGCCGCCGTTATTGGCATACATTCCCACCATTGTTCCTGTGAAATTGAAATCGTCCTTTATTCCTTCATCGCTCAAAAAATTGCAATCCTCAATTTCGCCGACCATATCCCACGCAACGCCATCTAGGCTATGGGAAAAACGCCGTAGCTTTCCTTTTGTTTCAACTCTTAAGTAAATGACATTCGATTTTATCTCACCTGTCAGCGCAACGCGCGATATATCCCCTGCGCGGTTTTCAATAAGGCTGATTTTGGCGCCGTCCTCATAAATCAGACACAGCTTAATATAATTTTTTGTGCCGTAATAACATATTAAGCCCGCCTGCTCGTTATTTTGCTCCGGTTTAAATTCCATCTTTAAAACGGCGGTGTAGCGGTGTTGGGTTTCCCTTTGCAATATAATGTTTTGCGCATCCCGACTGTTCGTGTCCGCAGCAGCCGTCTTAATTCTTAAAAAACCTTTTCTTTCGGTTAAACTCCACATATCGTTGTTTGGATTTCGGACGAATTGCCATTGAGCGCCCAACCTGTCGGCGGAAAAGTCATCCGAGTAATCCTGCTTGCGGGTTTGAGCCCCGGTATCAGGCGCAATATGCTTTTCACTCGGTCCCTTTCCTTCGTTTATGATAAACCACCCATCCTCCGTCCAGCTTACAGGTGACAGACATGTTTCCCTTCCCAATGCGCAAAACCTGTCGCTGTTTGGTCTGCTGCATAAATATACAACCCACCAACTCCCGTCATACGCGGAAAACAGCTTACCATGCCCCGTCTTTTGGATGGGGGCATCAGGGTCTTTTTGCATTAACACAGGGTTATGCGGGCTTTCCTCGTAAGGTCCGTAAAGGTTCTTGGAACGGGCAGAGGTAATTCTGTGCCTCCAGCCTGTCCCTCCTTCCGCCAAAACAATATAATAATAACCGTCCTTTTTGAAAAGATGCGGACCTTCCGGCGAAAGCCCCGTACTGCCTTCCCAAAGGGTGACGGGTTTACTCTCCGCCTTTGTGCATTCCGAATTGAGCCTTATAATTTTTGCACCTTTGTTTATCAGCATATAATGAGTTCCGTCATCATCAATAAAATGCGAGGGGTCAAAGCCGCCATCCCATATTTTAATTGGCTTAGAGTAAGGACCTTCCGGCGTTTTTGATTTAACGATATAGTTTTCGCTTTTAGTGTTGCCCTTTTCACCCGTTATCACGCTGTAAAAAATATAATAAACCCCTTGCCAATACGAAATATCAGCCGCCCACACCCCGCACGAATCGTTGACGCGCGAAAGGTCAAGCCATTCGCTTTTTGTGATGACATGACCGATATGCTCCCAATTAACAAGGTCTTTTGAATGCGATATTATAATTGACGGAAAATATTGAAAAGTTGAGTTTACCATATAATAATCCTTTTCAACCCTAACTATTGATGGGTCGGGGAAAAATCCCGACATTATGGGATTTTTAAAACTTTTTAACATGTTTTCCTCCTTTTAATGTAAGCCGTTTTCGTCGAATATCGGCGCTCTGCCAGCAATGGGGGTCAAATTTTCATCCCATAAAAACAACATCAAACTTGCCGCCGTGTGTCCTTCGGGTATATTCAAAGCCGCCTCATAGCAGCCTTGCCCGCTTTCCATCTGCACAACGCTGATTAATGATTTATTTTCATCGTAAATTGCACAGTACGGCTTCACACGGGCAGGGTCTTGCCCGACTGCGGTTACGCAAACGGACAGGCTTTTATTCGAGCCGCCAAGCCCCGCGCTTGTGATGTTAATTCCGCCCGTGTTGTATATATGCGGCGTATTAATTTTAACCGCAGGTCTTTTCAGCATTTCGGCAGGAATTGCGCCCTTTGGCACGCCCGGACCCGAAAATTCAAGTTGCGGTGCGGCTTCCCGCCAAATAATGTCTTTTTTATTCGGGTTCGTATTATACCTTTCAGGCGAATCGGCTCTAAAGTCCGAATAAATAACCTCAATTCGGTGGTATCCCTTTTCCAGCGGAACAGACCATATCCGCGGCGCATGCTGGAGCCTTGACGGATTCCATTCAACGCCGTCTATCCTCAAATGCAAATTATACCCCGCCATTATATTGGTTTCTATAAGTTCCGAAGGCGCATAAAACGAATATACCCCTGTTTGCCCTATGTCAAGATAACCATCATAATAAAGCGTAAATGTGCCGCCACGGTCACATTCAGACCCAAACAGTTCGCCCGTTGCGCCGTTTGCGCCCGTTTGCGGAATTAAGCCCAAATAACTTCGTTTCCACTCGTTTTCCGTGCGCCTGTAAAAAAGCCCTTGAACCAAGCCGATTTGGTTTTGCGCCGGTAGCGGTGCGGATTTTTCAAAGGTTGCCTGCGAAATTGGGGAATGTGCCGTAAATCCGTCCGCCGTGCCGTCGTTTCTAAACGCCTTTGCCCTAATATATGTGGTTGAATTTATTGTAAAGGGCGCCGTGTAAAGCGGACTGTGCTGCGAAGGCTCTGTTCCGTCCGTTGTGTAGCGTATTTCCACTCCCGATGTTTCGCAAGCCAGCTCAATATCAACAGACTCGATAAATGTTGCCTGCTCGGGCAGTATTTTGACATTGTGCACAGGGGTGTTAATTTTTTTAAATGTAAGCGCGCCGCCTTCATGGCCAAACTCAAAATTTTCGCCCGGCGGCTGCTTTGGCTCGCCGTTTATTTTAAAATATGAACAGCCCAACACCACGCCGGAAATCTTTCCAGTTACCGATTGATACGCAACCGCTTGCACTGCCGAAAGCCCAACCGCCCCCGCCGTCATTTCAACCGGCTCTAAGGTAGATGAGGAAACGGAAAATACATTCCCGCCGCAATCAAGCTGTGCTTTAAAGCCTGTTCCGCCCGTTCCTGTTTCAAGGCTTTGAATGTTCCCGACATCCCCTCCAACATCGGCTCGCGGCACAATAAGCGATGATATAACGCCATTCGTAAAGGTTGCCTTGGTGTCCAACCTTGTAAAATTAGACACCTTATATGAATTTGAGGCATTGATATTTTCAACCGTCTTGCTGTCTGCAATGGGTGCAGATGAAAAATTATATATAGATAGGTTGGCTATCCCCGCATCATTGGTTTTAACATTGTTGTTTTGCGCATTAACGATAATATTTGCATTGGTAAACGCCTTGTAGTTTTTAGGCGTGTTAGAACCAATAGGCAATGACGGCAGCCTAAGCTGTCGGGTATATGTATGCTGAACAGGAGAATTTAAACGGTCTGTCAAAACCCAAACTCCCACCTCTTTTAAAAATATTGCGTATCGGGTGTGAACCACGCCCCTTATGCCCCCCGAAAAGTTTCTGGCATAGACGCCCGAAGCAAGGTCAAATGACGAAGAAGTGTGCCACGGCCAGTCGGCAGGCTCCTGCCAAGCAACGGTCATTGCGTTTCGATGGTTCCAGTAGTATATGTCATTATACATTGCCTGAAGGCTTCCATCAACCAATACGGGCGATTTTATCGTATCGTAATTTCCCACCTCGCCCGCCACTATTAAATCCTGACCAAAGCCGCGCAAGGTGAACACATTGCTCCCGCTCGTTGTTCTGACGGTGTAATTACCCGGCTTGGGGGAGCAAAACAAAAGCCCTTCTTGATTGTCTTTTTCCCAATTGTTGCGCATCATAAAAAACCCGCCCCATGGGTACCCGGATGAAGTAAACGAAGGCACAGAACCGTCCGGGTTGGCGGAGGTTGCATTTAAAACTGCCGCTGTATCGGGCTGCAAAAGAGCCTCGGGCAAGGACATGCGCGCATACTTCAAAACATTGGAGCGCCAATCCCTCATATCAATGCGGCAGCCTGATGGGAAAGTTCCGTTTATTTGCAACATTCGGGTTAAAAACGAAATGCGTTCTCCGAACTGGTATTTTAACAGCGTTTTAACCTCCGGTTCCAGCAGCTCGGGCTCTAACAACTCTATTTTCTCTAAAAGTTTGGGCGCATAATCCAAAAATTCGTGGTTATAGTGCAAGTTTTGCTCTTGGTCGGCGCCGTCGGAAAGGTTGCTGTATGTCATATACGCTTTAAGTCGCTCGATGCCCTTTTTGCCCAAGTAATCACCGCATGTAAAGCCCAACCTTTTAAGTATCATACCGGTAAGCGCTATTGCCTCATAGCCCCCGTTTGTCCAGTTTTGCGGGTTGGAATCAAAATAAATCGCAGCGCGAGGCATATATTCATCCACCATCGTGTTTAAAACCCTTATGGCATCAAAAGGAGGAACATCCGAAAAAGCGCCGCCTGATTTCAAGTTAGTTCTCATCAGCTTAAAGTAGTACAATAAATCCGGATGACCGCGCCCTTCGTCCGGAATGTCTGCCGGCAGACGGTCAAAAAGCAGGTTTTGGTTCATCGACCAATCGGACGCATACTCACCAAATCGTTCGCCCATACCGTATTCCCCTTCGTATGTGTTTAACATACGCGTAAACTGAACAAAGTGCCTCATATATTCATACGCGGCGCCGCCATACGATGTCCAAGCAACCTCACCCGGCTTGCCAATATAAGCGGAGTTCACCGCACCGTCCATTTTACTGCCCGCCACCCCAAAATAAAGGTTGACGGCAAGCGCTTTTGCCATGGGAGAGGCGGCATTAAAAATAAAATCGCTCCAATCCAAATTATCCAATTCAAGAAGCTTTTCGGTAAAAAAGGTGTAATATTCCCTCAACGCATCTTCCTTTTCACCGTTTGAATATAAATATCTTACATATTCAAACTCGGGGCGATCAAAATCAATATGCTCGAAAAAGCTATTGCACAGCGCGGTGAGCGAATTATCCGAATTTCTTTCCGCAACGCTTGTCGACTGCTCCGTATTTGTTGAAGGAGCGGTAAACCTTGAAACCTCAAGAACGGTTAAATCGTCCATTCCGGTTTCTCCCTTGAAGGTAAGCTGTATAGAATCAAAAGTCATCGGAAGCCCAGGCATTTGTATTTTATTGATTTTTTTAGGGGTTCCGTCATTGGCAAAGATTGAATACGCCCCGTTTGTTTCCACAGCCAAAATAATTCTTACCCATTGGTTTGCATCAACGGAAATGCTGCCCGAAGCAGGAGATGCAGGTGTGCTTACAGCGCTATGACCGCAGCTTAGCAAACGGTAGCCCGCACCTTGTGACCGTGCCTCCAATTCAATGGTTGCGCCCGCCTCCGCCTTATAACGAAATTCAACGACCATATGATATTCTGTGGTTCTAAACGGAAACTCTATTTCAGCGTTTTCCCCCGAATATGAGTGCAGCACGATATTATCCTCATGCTCGGCAGCGGCTTTTAGCCCTACCGCCGAGCGTTTGGCAGGAATATCATCGCCGTCGTTTAGCTGCTGCCAGTTTTCAAACGCAAGCAGACAGGGGGCTTGCAAAAGCTCCTCCGCCGCATTGATTTTATTTATGTAAACAGTTTTATCAATCTCGTAACTTATGTTTGGCATATATTCCCATGCCGCTAAAATAGCCTCGGCAGATAAACTTTTTTCTGCCCTGCTTATAAGCGTTTCTCCTTTGGCAACACTCAGCCGGTCAAGAAAATGCTCCTTTAATGTGCCGTTTGCAAGGGTATTTATGCTTTGTTCAGCGTTGTAAAATGAAAAAGCATGCCTATTTTCATATTCCTCCAAAAAAAGCTCTGCCAATTCCGTGTCGCAAAAAGCGGTAGCTGAAAGATTGTCCAACCATACGGACGACACTATATTGCCGCCGCCCTTCCCGGACAAAACCAAATTAAAAGAGGCGATACCTTCCCAATCAAAAAGTTCAACGCTTTTTGCAAATACAGTTTTCTTTTTTTCTTTATCATATATGCGGATATTTAAGCTGCTATCCTCTCGATATATCCGCGCGGATAGCCATTTTTTGTTTTCGGGGATGTAAACGGCGCCGGGTTTTTCCATTGAAACGCCGCTTCCCTTGCAAATTTCTGTGACAACCTCTCCAATTTCATCGTTGCGCGCCGTCTCCAGTCTTAGCGACAGCATTTCGGTAGGGTTTGACAGCATAAATTGAAACCCGATTATATCCGATACCGGCAAGGGTATTGTAAGCTGCCGTTCAACACCGCCGCTAAAAACAGTTTCGGCGGCGGGTGAGGGCGCAAAATCTTCTCTTTTGCTTGCAATCGCCGCAACGCCATCGCCTTCATATATAAGTTCGCCAAGTTCAAAATCGGAATAATCTTCCCGCATTAAAAAGCTTTGCATTTGCGCCTTGAGCAGGTTCAATCTTTCGGTAAGCCCTGCCCTTTCATCCGCATTCACAGCTTTAATAAGCTCCTCCGCTTTAAAGACTTCCGCCCGGTTTCTTGAAACTTCAGCTTGACAAAGGGCATCGTCGGCAATATGGTAAAGACCTTTGCGCAAAAGCGCCAAATCGTCACGATATATCCTGCCACTGCCGCCCGACGGTACGGAACCGATATACCTTACAGACATGTGCGACAGCCCCTGCGAAAAATCCGCGCCTGCACCGCCGAATGTTCCGGAGTTGCTCTTTACAACCAAGTTTTGTTTTTTATCTATTACTCTAAACTCATACCTCCCGCTTTCCACAACCACACTAAGCTCAAGAGTGTACCACACATTGTTTTTAATGCCGCCATCAGCGGTGTTGTTTACCGTCCAAAGATTGACAAGAGCGTTATTTGCTTTTGTGCGCGCGTTCATCAAATATTGCATATTGAAAACTGTGCCTTCAAAACGCACACGCTCGGTAATAAGAATTTCCCCCGTTGCAGCGGGGGAAAAGTTGATATCAGGCATATAGCCGGAAGGGGTATTTTGACTGAAAACCTGCATTGACACCTTGTTCAAGGGCTCTTCCGGGTCTGCCGCTACGGTAACGTTATAATTGCTTACCCGATATAAAATATCGCCAATGCTTTTGTTTTCATAATCTGCTAAAACCGTATCACCGATAGCATAAGTGCCCGTCGGTATAACCGCCGACACGAAAATGAGCGCCATAATTAGCGAAATAGCCTTGTTTTTCATAAGCCCCTCCAATCGCAAAATCATTATTTTATCCGCTTTGCCGCCGCATATGAACCCAAAGGTATTGCGGCGGCATAAAGCGGTTATTCCGCGTTTCTCTTTAAAATGCCGTTCGGCAAGCTTTGTCGCTCAATATCCGGTCCTGAAAACTCTATTTTCGGCGTACCCGAGAAAATAAATTCCGTCAAATTAGGCTTGTTGTATTTTTGGGGAAACCCGCATCTAAAATCGATAAATACAACCTCAAATTTATGAAGTCCCTGAGCCAAGGGCACAGACCATGCGCCAAAGTTGTGCCAGTCAACGGTGGGGCGCCATGTTTCCCCATCAATTTTCAGTATAATCTCATACCCTTCCATAACATTGGGTTTTAGCCATTCGTCCGGTGCGTAAAAATTATATGCGCCGTCTTGCGGTATGTCCAAATAACCTTTGTATCTAAAGGCGTATGTGTCATCCGTTCTTCGTGGAGAAGTATCAAAAAGGCTTTCTGTTTTTCCGGAAAACAAAGGCTTGAAGCTGTCTAAATTAACCATAAACTCCTTCCAATTCCCCTCGTAATAATCAAAATCAAGCCCATCCTCAACAATGGCGTCAGTTGCCTCTTTTATCGGCGTTTTAATATATATCGCCCTTGAAACAGGCGTTGCCAGCGTGCCCGATTGGGTTAGCACCTCGTCCTTGACGCCCTTTCGATATGCTTTTGCTTTTACAAGAGTTGTTTCCCTTATTGCAAACGGCCTATTATATACCGGTGATTTAACCGTCGGTTCGCTTCCGTCAACGGTATAGCGTATTGTTGTGCCTTCGGTGGGCGTGCTAAGCTCTATTTGAAGCTCCGAATCAAAGGCAGACACGCCGGGGGATATTTCCACCTCAGCAATGGGTCTGTATATCGGAACAATGTTGATGCCGGACTCAAAGTTAAACTCAAAATCAGCTTCACTATTAATAGCCTGCCCGTTAAATGAAAATCTTTTACAACCCATAACAACACCGGACAGCTTTCCTGCTGCATTTTTTGTAACGGTCAGGCTTTCGCATTCTGCCGAGATGCCCTCTATGCTCATACTTGTGCCTGCGCTGCTGCCGGCTATATAGCTTATATGAGAACCGTTTTTAAGCCCCGCCTTAAAACCTGCGGTTCCGGGGCCCGCGCTTAGAGGTTCTATGCTTTTAAGCTCATCACCCAGCGTTTGTCTGGGATAGATGGCGCTTACAAGTATTTGCTCGCCGTCGCCCGAAAAGGTGGCGAGCACATTTTGGAAATTGGATATCTTATAGCTGTTGCTTTCGGGAATATTTTGCGTTCTTGACTCTATGGTCACAGGCGATGTGCAAAAACTGTAAATTGAGATATTCGCCTCTGATTTTTGTTGGGTTCTCACCGCCGAGGCTTCCTTGTCAACCACAATATCGTCCGGGTCGAACAGCTTATATCCGCCCTGCCTTCGAGGACCGCCCGGCGTTACCGGCAACTTCCACTTTTGAGTGTAGGTGTGTTCATCATTGCTTGCCATTCTGTCGGTAACAATCCAAAGCCCCGCCCCCCTGGCAAAGCCCACCTGCCTTGTATGCACAACGCTGTTTAGCACATTTAACGCTTCCTTTTGCTGCGCCTCAAAACTTATATCCACTATGGCATCACCATAAACGCTGTTGTATTGTTCCGGGTCTATTTCCTTCACCAAATTTGATTCTGAGGCCGCTTCCGCATTTTGCTTGCCAAACTTCCCGCTGTATACCGATTCCGCAAAGTCGTAGTTTTCAGAGGTGTGCCAGCGAAGGTCGGCGGGGTTATCCCATCCTGTCGTCATAAAATGTCGATGACCCCATGTGCCGATACCGGCATTATAATTTTGCTCCTGCCCATCAACAAGAACAGGTGATTGAACGGTGTCATAATTCCCCACCTCGCCATGAACCAGCATATCACGCCCGAAAGCGCTGAGAGCCAAAACATTGTTCCCCTTTGAAACTCTAAAATCATAATTGGCAGGGTGGGGTGAACCGAACATAAACGCATACTGGCTATCCTTTTTCCAGCCCTCACGCAGGTTATAAAAACCGCCATACGGGAACCATTCCGATTTAAACGGCGGCTCCGCCTCACCGTTGGGTATCGCTGCCAGCAAAGCTTCATTTTCAGGTTTTTCAAGCAGTTCGGGCACACGCTGTTGCAAGAGTTTTACAACATCGCCTTTAAACTGCCGCAAATCAATTCTGCAGCCTGATGGGTAACGCCCTTCCACGGTGAGCATATGCAAAAGAAAATTTCCCCTTCTCATCATGTTGTCCTTTTGTATGTTCATCCACCAATCAGGCATATATCCTTTTAAAACAGTATCGTAAATCGTATATGTTTCGCCTATTGAATGTACCAAATGCTCCATATCATAATGCAGGTTTTGCTCATGGTCGGTTCCGTCCTTCAAGCCGTGAACCGTTGACAGGCTTTCAACCCTCAATCTGCCCGCATCGATAAGATACTGCGCGCATTTAAAACCAATCTGCTTTAGTATCAGCCCCGTTACCTCAGTATCCGATGCCAGCTGTGTTGACCAGTTTTGAGGGTTCGAACGCATATATGTAATCCATACGGGCGGGTATTCAATCACCATTTTCGCCAAAAACCTTGCCAGCGTGTTTGCAGGCAACGCATGCTCGGTAGCCGGATATTTGTTAACGGCGGTCTTTATTTGGAATATCTGGTCGGCAACAACCCCCGTACCGCGCATATTATCTCCTACTTCTGCGGGGTTGAGTTCCCTGTAACCCCTTTCGTTAATGCACCAATCGTCTATATATTCACTCCACTTCATTATAAGGCTTGCGTTACCCGTGTTCATGTACCTGTCGAACAGCCCGTTAAACTGATACAGTTGATACATGGGGTTTGAGGAATTAAAATATTCCGATGAAAAAGACGATTGCTTTTTGTTATGCTCCCAATTTATTCCGCCGGGCTCGCCCAAAAACAGCGCCTGATTTCCCCTTAAAAAGGTGTTGTTCATTAAAAAATCTGCCGCCTGGTTGTTTGGGCTGCCCTTTTCAAAGGGCAGGTCATATTCTTTCGGAAGGGTTTTTACCCAATCCATAAAAAACGCATGATAAGCTTCAAGCGCTCCGGAATGGTCTCCCAAATTATATTTTTCTTTTACATCTGCCAAAACGGGCAACTCCAAATCAATCATGGCAAAAAACTCATCCGCAAGAATTTTGGTCTCCTCAGCCGAGTTTCTGTTTTTAAACGCCGCTATGCGTTGCTCATAATCATCGGCATAACCCCCGTCTTTGATTTCCGTTTTGTCAACAGACAAATTCATGCCAAAGCGCACCTTCCACAGCTCGTCAAGAAATGCGCCATCCTTTTGCGAATCGAACATATTTTTTATTCCGCTTACTACAATTATACCACGGTCATCCCAAAACAGTTGCTTGTTCAAAGCTTCAATCACGCTGCGCAGCGGGAGCATGGTTCTGTCTTGGATTGTTTGGGCGGCAACATCCAGTTTAACCGACTTGCCGTTTACAAGCATCTCTTTCTGACCAAGAGTCAGCTTGATGTCTACACCGCCGCCCGATACGGTAACCTGCGATGTTTCAGAGTTCCATCCAACCTTCGCGCCGCTGCTTTCAGCAATAAAGCGCACAGGCACAAGCGTTCTGCCATCGACAATTTGCGGCGTAACAGATGGGTTTTCCTCGTCTATAAGCTTAAGCACATTGTTTACATACGACCACGGCTGCCCCACATAAATAACAACCGCATTTAACAGTTTCTTTTGCAGGGGCTCCGAATAATATCTTTCGTTTAATGCTGCGGACTTGCTGTTTTTCTCCGTTTCCAGCAAAAACATTTCCTTATCCGCTTTATACACCTTTAGGTTATCGACATAAATTTTATTTTCACCGCCTGGGGAACCCATGTATCTAAGATAGAAATTTTTAAACCCTATCGAAGTATCAATATTTTTTGGCATTCCCGCACCCTTCGCCTCGAATAAAATTTTTCCGTTGTTGTCCAAAACAAGGGTATCTACCGTGGATTCATCCAAATTTAAAATTTTGACCATCTTGTACCATTGGTTAAACTCGGGTGAAACTTGACCGATGCCGCCGGGCGATATTGTCCACAAGGTGAGCACATTATTATTGTTGCACCTCATGTACATAATCTGGCTGACGCCCGAACCCTTAACGGAATTAATCATTACATCCATTTCCATAATTAGCGTTCCGCTTGAGGTTTCTTGAATATCAAGCGCAACCGAATCCACAAACCCGCTTGTGGCTTTGTCGCTAAACAGTTGGCGTGCGGTCATATTTTTCTCGTCTGTCGGGTCAACCTCCGCCTCAATGTTGTAGTTGCCGTTCGTAAAAATTTTCTGACCTGCCTTATACTTTTGATAGTCGTTAAAATAGAGTAATTTTTTAACATAGTCTTGTTCTGCCGCCCGCACGGCAACCGCCGCGGGATTAAATATTTGCAACAAAAAGACAATGGCAATAAGCTGCGATAAAAATTTTTTCACTTTTTTCCCTCCTAAACAAAACTTGGTCAATCGGGCAAAATAAGAACATCGTTGAGTTTTTCCATATAAATATGCAAAACCACCTTTTTCCCCTTTTGCAAATAGCTTTCGTCGCTAACGATATATTTGTTCCTTTCGGGCGAATACTCCAACACCCCGGTATCATTGGCAATATTCACAACCCTTCGAATGGGTTGCTCGCTTGATGTGGCAAACGCAATTGTTTTGCCGTCGCGAATTATTATTTCGCCGTTCACTATGTTATTTCTGGGGTCGTGAGCCGCGCCCATTTCCATCTTGTCGAAATAAGGCATATTGTCCGACGCCCTAAACACAACCTTAAAAGCATCAATGTAGCCATCGGCGTTTAAATTAAATTGTATAATATCTCCGTATTTTAAATCTCTAAATGCAACATCCTTAATACAAATCGGGGTTTGCGGAATGGAAATTAAATCGTCATCATCACTAAATACTGCTTGCTTTAAAACTTCCTCCCCCCTCCAAAACATTTTGGCAGCCCATACTACTTGCCCTTCTTCGTTAACCATTTCGGTTATCCTTTCAACAAAGGCAGACCGCGCTTGAATGTTGACATTACCCGAGCTCCCGCCCTTTGTTGTTTTTAAGATTGCTACCCTTGCAACATTTAAATCGCTTGAATCGTATATCTGTATGCCAAATTGATTGTCCTTGGTAAAGGCGCCCCTGTTAACCTTTTGATAATACTTTAAATTGCTCAAATTGGCAACGAAGGCGGGAACCTGATAAATAAGCGTGTTCTCGGTAATTTTAAATCTTCCCACCCGTCCGGCGCCGTTGGATGTGCTGTTTCCGTCAAAATCTTTTGAAAAATTTGATGAATATGGAACCGGCTCTGCCTTTTCAATGTTTTTTATTATATTATCCTCTGAAATACGAACCTTTAGCAATTGGTCTACCCTTCTTTGATAAACCCCCGCCGCCACACCTGCCTCCGCTTCCTCCTGCGTAACTCCGGCGCCAAGCTGAGTTGTTTTTTCATCCGTGCCCCCGGGGTTAAAATACACCTTTGTTCCATCCGCATTCGTGAGTTGGAGCGCAGCAAGCAAATCTCCCTTCAACTTCTCGTCGTTTATTATTACCTTAGGGTCAACCTCTAAAACCTTTACTTCCGAGCTTTCATCCAAAAGCATAAATCTATATATGTTTGACATACCCTTTGTTTTAGTTGCTTTGATGAGGTAAACATATTCGTCCTGCTCCTCCTCCGCTAATTTAACCCACGCTATGCCGCCGAAACAGTCCAAAAGAAAATCGCCGCTTGCGCCTATTTTTATACTACTCAAATTCGCAGTATCCCTTACCTTGTAAAATTGCCCGTCAATTCCATAGCCTTCATCGGATATTTCCGAAACAACACCGCTTATTACAGTTTCGCAAGCTTGAATATATGTCACCTTTTTATCCCTGCTTCTTGCCACTGCGATTGCATCCCATTCGCGGAGGTCTGCATAAGAAATTTTGCTGTCTTCTTTCATTACCGTCCATTCCGAGCCCGACCCAAACATTCCCAAATCATATGTATTTGCGCCTTTGGTGAAAATCACAGGTTGGTCAACGGCAACTGCCGATACAACGCCAATTGTGAAATCCGTAATAAACACAATGTCATATTTATTATCGCCTGTATTCTCGATAAGGGTTATGTATCCTATTTCAGGTATCAAATCGCTGTCTTGAACTTCCGATATTACGCCCCCGTTGTAAATATAGACGGCCTTCTCGCTAATCTGCAACTTATGTTGCATATCCACCTGCTCATCGATATAGGTTACCGTTGCGTTTGCCGTTTGCACGCCGGTTACGCCGCTGATTTTATCGTTTTCTATCGTTATGGTTTCCGTTGCGTTTTCATCTTCCGAAATATATAAAATGGTTTTTTCGCCATCACGCGTTTCTTTATATAGAAATCTGACATTCCTGCCCAGCAATTCCGGCGCATTCGTCATTCCGATTTTAAAATTTTCGTTTATAATTCCCGAACCCGACTTAATGTCGATTGCAACCTCATCATCTGCTAACCCCGCATTGCCCTTTAATGAAACGCTTTTAGTGGCGGTAATCATACCCCTTGAGATTTGAGAACTTTGGTTTGCCGCAAGGTTGGACATACCCGTGTCAAACTGCAGCGCCTCGCCTGCTTTATCGTATTTGGTAACCGCCGCATCAATGCCCAGCGCATTGTAAAGCAAAATAACGGCATCTCGCCTGCTTATTTCGGCGCCGGACGCTTCTCCTATTCCTTTGAGCAGCCCCAGTTGCGATGCAATAAATACATAGCCATGAGGAAATCCTCCTCTTGACTGCGCGGGAGCGTCATATCTAAGCGCCGACACCACCATTTTTACGGCTTGTTCAAAGGTGAGCATATCGTCCGGGAAAAACATGTGCCGCTCATTATGGGAAATAATGCCCAACTGCAACGCGATGTTAATGCTGCCGCTTGCAGGGTGGCTGATTGTCACATCATAAAAATCCGTGGCGAACGGTGCTGCCTCCGCAGCTTCATAAAGACCTAAAAACCTTATAACCGCTACGGTAAAATCTCCCCTTAAAACGGTATCCTCCGCCGCCTGACCTTCCTCGCCCAATTCATCCGTTATTCCCAGCGATGCCAAAATGCCTGAAGCGTTTTTATAGTAAGCGTCTTCTGCCCCAATCGTAATCATTAAGCATTGCTGCATAATTAGGGCCGCTATGATAATTTTAGCCACAATTCGCCTTACAGTCATAATGCAAACTCACTCCTTATACATTTTAATTGCCTGCTGCGGATGCAATATCCAAAAACCGTCTTAAAATTGTTGCAGCCTGCGCCCTTGTCGCATATTCCGCGGGCAAAAAGAGGTTATCATCCGACCCGCGCATAAGACCGGAGGAAAACACCAGCTTTATGTCCTCATACGCCCAATCGTCAATGCTTTGACTATCGGCAAAAGAAATCTCTCCGGCGGCATCGCCAAGGCTTTTATACCTTAACGCCCCCGCCATTATTTTGGCAGATTCCTGCCTCGTAATCGGATCATTCGGTCGAAATTTTCCTTCAAACCCGCTTATTATTCCGGTCTGCGCCACAGCGGCTATATCAGCTTCATACCAATCGCCCGGATTGATATCGGCAAACTTAATGCCGCCGCCCGCTCCGATTTCCAATATCCTTGATATTAAAACGGCAAACTGCGCCCTTGTTATAAGCGAATCTGGGTCAAAAAGCCCTCCGCCTACGCCGTTTATTTTGCCTTTTGATGCAAGATACTCAATATCCTCGCTTGCCCAATGCCCTTGAAGGTCGCTAAAGTTAGCCGCCCCTTGCGCGGCATCATTGGCAGGCGGTGCAGCAACCACAGGCGTGTTGTAGCTTGTACCGCCGCCTGACGACGCCATGCCCCCCGATTTGTTTTTGCTTTTCAAGACCAAATAATCATACGCATCGTCAAGCAAGGCGGCTGCGTTATCAACCTGAATTTGATTGCTGTTTTCCGCCAGGTACACGGCTTGGGCGTCCGTTAACGCTCTTTTAAACGAGTTGATTCCGCTTTCCACATAATCGCTTGTATTAAGCCCTTTTAAGCGGTCATCGGCATTTTTGATTTTTACCGATAAAGCTTGTTTGTCAACAAGCTCAGTTACTTCAAGATTATCGATATATACATCCGTTTGCGCGTCAAAGGCTTCCGAAAACGCCTTAAATCCGGTTCCCGATATTGCGGTCAACGCCGACAAATTTTCCTTGCCTGCCTTTTTGACGCCGTTTACAAAAATACCGGCGCTTGCTTTGCTTAGGTTAATGTTAAACTCAACCCTTTGCCAGTTGTCGGCAAAATCATTGTCAGGAGTAAACGAGATAATTTCGCTGCCAGAAAGTACAGAAACTTTATCGCCTGCTACCTTTAGGGTAAGCCCCGCTTTTTCGCTTTGGTTGCCGTACAAATTTATATAATATGCCTGCCCAATGCCGCCGTTTAAAAAAACATCGGCTGACACAAGCAAATTCCCTTTAGACAGGGCAAATTCATTTTTAATGTCTGCCGCCTGGGACGGACCGGACGGCTCCGCCTTTTTACAGTTTCCCGAGCCCCGAGGGTCCTCCGCAACAACCGACTTCCACCCATCCCCAACAGCGTAAACTGTTTCGAGCTCCTTGCCCTCATAATCTTCAAAATACAACTCTCTTACCGCAAACAGCCGACCGTCTATTTCCCGCCCTGTTCCCGTTACAATAACACTAAAGCTACGGACAGCCTCGCTTGTTCCTTTTTTTATTGTCGCTGTTAAAATAACCTCGGTATCTTCCTCATGCCATTTGGGGCGTTGTACAACACCGTCTTTCGATATCACATCGTTGTTTGACGAGCTCCATGTTATGGCAGAACCGTATATGCCGACTGTTTTAAGCTCAAAGCTTGTTTTTGTAGCGGCGGGAATTTTTATTTCTTCGGCATCCTTTTCAACCGCTTCGTCGTTTGTAATTATTCGGCTTTGGTCAAACAACAGCTTGGCGTCTGTAAGCGCAAGCTCTGCATCGATAATTTCACCTTGCGATGCCCTTGTCTTAAAAAGCACTAACTTTGCCGCCTCAACTGCATCTTTAAAGTTGTCAATCGCCTGATTTGGATAATTGCCGGGCTCTTTGCCCGCAACCGCCGAGCCGAGTGCTGTTCCGCTTTCGGCAACTGCGCTGTTAAGCCCCGAAAAGTCGGGCGCATATCTGTAAACGCTGACATCGTCCATCCACAGCTGGGTGGGGGTGGTTGAATTGCCTTGAACTCTGTATTCAAGCGACCTTAGCCCCACGCTTGAATCTACCGCTGAATTTTTGGTGGTGCGGATAAACACTCCGTCTGCATACTCATCTACAACTTGATTGTCGGTATCCACCAAATAAAGAACCTCATGCCATTCATGGTCCTTGAACAACTGCCCGTACGAATTTTCTTTTATTACCGTAAGGGTAGTAAGCTGGCTGCTTGAACCCCTCAAGCTGACGGTTAATTCAAAATCCGTGGAACTCCCTGTAAAGAGCAGCTTTTGCCGAATTGCAATAACGCCCTTGCTTGCAGGAAAAGAAAATAGCGTGTTTCGTTGACCATCAGTTTTGCCCGTCAATTCCGTATCAAAAAAATACCAAAACCCCGCTATATTCGTTTCGTCCAATGGGTCATACCTGGCAACCAGTCTTAGCTTTGTAAAATGCTTAACAAGCTCCTCAATTTCACAATTGTCAAAATCATATTCGAAAATACCCATCGATTCCGGATTTTCGGTAAATGTTAAAACTGCCGCACCGCTTGGCTGCCCCCCGTTTTCTTCCGTTGCGGCATAGCGCACCATGACGGATACATTGCCCGAAAAAACAGGGCAATCGGCATAATCATACGGCTGATATTCTGCGCCGCCATCCGTTGAATATTCCATGGTGTTGTCGGCGCCAAGTATAATATTTGCATAATCATCCGCCAGCACAATAGGAGCCTCTCCCAATTCAAAGGGAATAGGTTCTCCTAACGGGCTGCCGCCGATGGATTGCTCAGAAGTTTCCGGCGCCAATTCCTCGCCGTATACGGCATTCAAGCCAAGATGCGCCGTGCTGAAATAAGCAGCCGTAATAAAAGCAAGCAATAATACTGCAATGTTCTTCCTTATTGCCATCATCATATTACACATCCATTCCCTATATATTGCGACCATAAAAAGCTTCGCCGCTTATCTGTCGGCATATGCCTTAAGGTATTCATCCACTTGACGCTGTGTCTCGGCAACGATTTTATCCGACCCCGCCTTTTTCATTTTGCTCACCATTTCAGCATATACCGATTCATGGTCCGGAAGGGTGCCTGTTGCCAATGAATTTTGAAATTCCCTCGACACAGCCTGACATTGTGCAAGCTCGGTGGTGATTGACGATTTATCAAGCACGAAATCTATCAGGGGAATGGGGTCCACCAAAACTTCCTCATTTAACCCTTTTATGTAGTCATTATAATCATCTGCGTACGCTTGGTTAAGGTATGCGTTGAAGGTGTTTCCCACAGCCCACTTCCAAAGACCGTATTTACTGTTGCTTTGCCCGATATCGGCGTAATCGAAGGTTTCAATTCTGATGTCCGATATTTTTTTATAATGCTGCCCCTCAAGTCCGAATACCAAAAGATTATAAAGCTCTGCACCCTTTTTGGTGTTCATCAGATTCAACAGCTTCATTGCCGTCTCGGGGTTTTTGCTTCCGCGTGGAATAGCAGTGCCTGTGCTTGTGATTTCTCCATCGTAATAATACCGCTTATCCATAGGCACCACTTCAATGGGAAAACCATACTGTGCGGTTTCCTTTTCGTTATCTCCTTTAAAATAGCTGTGCGCCCAAATAAGCGAACCATCCTGTTTTCCGTCATACGAGCGAGGGTCCTGCACGGTAATAATGTCTTTCCGTATGTAACCCTTTTGGTACCATTGCGCCATTTTGTCAAAGTACAGCTTTGTTTCCGGCATTTCAAAGTTTGCAACTACCCTCAAACTTTTATCTGAAATCCTTACTCCGCATATGCCCCCTACATTATAATAGCCTTTTCCCTTTGTAAAAATAAATGTTGGCGGGCTGACGCCAAGTTTTATGTCTCCGTTTTCCTTCGCGTTTTTAAGGTATTCCTCTATAACATCATAGCACGCCTCGTTCATCGTGTCGTTTTGGGCGAAAATTTCCGCCGCCCTTTTAACATCCCAGTATTTATCTGAAATCTCTTTATGCGTGCGTAACCCCACCGGGCTTTTAAACATCATTTGATAGTTGGGCACGAAATATGTGCCGCCGTTTATTTTCTTAAAGTATTGGTCGGGGATTTCATTTTTTATATCCGGCGCATATTCTTCAATCAAGTCATCAAGCTGCATATATGCGCTGCCGTTGACCGTTCCGATTATGTCCACAAGCCAGCCCGTCCATGCAAGGTCTAACGCTGCGTTGGCGGCAGCATAAAGCTTCCATTTTTGGTCATAGTCTGCAATCGGATATATTTCCAGTTCAAGGTTTACATCCGGCATTACCTTTTCAAGCCTGTTGTTAAATTCCGTCATAACCGCTTGGCTGTCTGTCTGTTCGCCGGGGCCAAGCATCATCCACTTCAGCGTGGTCTTTTCCGCCCCCTGCTTAACCGTGCCGTTGCATCCCGAAAGCATAGCAATCGCCATGACGCCCGCCAATATAGCGCATATGGTTTTTTTGATGAAAATTGCCATAATGTAAATCCCGCCTTTTTTAGTTATTTTTATATTTTAATTATATCTAAAATCATGCCTTCTTTTAAACTGTTCTATCTTTACTTTTGGTATGAAATTTAACCTTTTTAAGTAACCTTGGGCATCGTCATGCGAATTAGCGTGCCGCGTTCATCGCTTTTTACTATTTCCAACGAATAATTTTCCCCGAAAATCAATTTAATTCTTTGGCTGAGGTTTGATAGTCCAAGGTTTTTGCCTTTTAAAATATACGCTCTGGCAAAAGTGTCGTTTATCCCACTCTTTACCTCCGCCGTCATTCCCACGCCATCATCCTCCACCTCGAAAACCAAGTTTTCGCCGCTGATATAGCCCCGAACCTCAATGCGCCCGCGTTTTTGCTTCGGCTTTATGCCATGATATACCGAGTTTTCAATAAGCGGCTGAAGGCTCATCTTAATAGTCTGTAAATTTAAGGTTTCGGATTCAACATTAAAAACTATGTCGAACATATCTCCAAACCTTATGCGCAAAATTCTCGCATAAATTCTTGTATACTCAAGTTCTTCCTTAACGGAGGACATAAATGTGTGGGTGGCGGAGCACGCCCGCAAAAGCTTTGACAGCAATAAAACCGCCTCGGAAACCTTGTTTTCATATCCTAAGTAGTCTACCGTCATCCAGTTAATCGACTCAAGCGTATTATAAATAAAATGCGGGGTTATTTGGTCTTGAAGAATTGCTATATGCGATGAATTGAGCAGCCCGATTCTGTCGCTTAGCTCATTTTTAAGCTGCTCATTTGTTTTTACGGTTTTTAAAATGTTGTCAATTATATACCTTATTTCATTTCTCAGCATTCCCTCGGGGTTTTCGTTCCATCTGTCGGGTTTGTCTATAACAGAAACGATGGTGTCAATAGGCTTAAACGCCTTTATGGAAATTGTAATTGAAATTATAATCCCCGTTACGAACGCAAACAAAAAAATGAATACTTTATAATAAAAGGCGCCGTCGTTTTTCCTTTGGTCAAACACATTTTGCATCACCGAAACATATTTCCAGTTAAATTTGCTCGATTCGAGCATTGTGCAAAACTTTTTCCCATCCTTGTCGGTAACTAAGTATGCTTGACCCGGGCTTGCATTCTCGATACCGCAAAGAGCTTCCACCTCGGAGGATGGTTTGCTAATCAATTGATTGTTAAAGCTGTAAATAATCCGCCCGTTTTCGTCTATCACATATGTATCCTGCACCGACGAATTGTTCGCGCCGTCAATCATACGCCGCAACGCCGACATTTTGATGTTTACGACAACAGCGCCCAAATAGTTGTCGTTTAGCCTAACGGGCGCGCACGCGGACAGAATATAAGAGCCGGAATCATCTCGCCTTCTAAGCCTTATGTCAACTGTATTTTTGGGTGTGTCATTGCTGATTTCATACCATGATTTGTCTCCGAACAATTCAAAACCCTCGTTTGCCCTTTTAGAAACAACGAAATTATTTTTTTGCGAATAAATATAAATCGAATCAATATTATCATATACCAAGGTGTATTGTTCAATAACCGAAGATACCCTGCCGACATGGCTTGCGAATGTGTCGCTATCGTTAAATAATAAAAAACTCCGAATATCTTCGTGCAGCGTAAGGTTTGCCGCCAAAAGCCTGTTTTGCTCAATAACAGTTTCGAGCAAATCGCGATTTCCGGTAAGCGCATTTAAATTTATTAAAGCGCTTTCCTTGAACTGAGTTGAATCAAAGTTTTTATTCAAAATATAGGATAATACCGTAATGGGGATAAGAACCAAAATTATGATTAAGGCGGTGTTTCTGACAAAAATGCTTTTAAGGCGATAATTTCTTATGTAATTTATCAGCTTGGATTTTCGGCTCAAAGTTTATCAGCCCCCCAAAAAAGAACCTTGCGGCAGTATTCCCGCGGGGTAAAGCCGGTGTATTTTTTAAAAATACGGTTAAAATATCTGCTGTTATATCCAACTCTGACGCTTATTTCATTTATGGTGTAATCTGTGTTAGAAAGCAGCTCTATTGCATGCTTCATCCTTACGCCTATAAGATAGTCGGTAAAAGTTTCGCCGGTGTGCGTTTTGAAAAATCGGCTAAAATATATCGGCGATAGATATACCGTGTTAGCTACATCATCAAGGGATATGTCTCTCATATAATTTTCATCTATAAAGTTCTTTGCCTGGCGTATGACCGACTCAACCTGGTTGTCCTTTTCGCCTGCCATCATGCAAATGTCTGAAATAAGCTCCTCTGCCTGTTTCCTCATTTCGGAATAGCCTTCAGAATCCGAGATTTTCCGCAGCCCAATTCCAACCTCTGCCGGTTCGGGTGCGGCAAACACTCCTTTTAAAAGAAGCTCAAACCATTTCAGCAAATTAGCTTTTAAATTATCCGCATCGCTTTGCCGCATTTGTTCAAAGAATGCGCTAAAAAGGTTAAGCGCCTTTTCACCATCGCCCGAAAGCATATATGCGCGAAGCAGTTTTAGTTTTTCGCCGTTGGCATCGCCATCTTTGGGGTAGGCAACCGCGCCCGCCAGCTCATAAATGCCCTTAAAAGTTTTTAAAACCGTATAGTTTACCTGCATTGAAAAATAATCAAAAAGGTTGCTCTTTATTTCCTCCAAAATTGTGCATAGTTCTTTGTAAAAATTTATTTGCTCTTTATCCGCAAAAAGGCATATTGTTTTTATCGTATTGTCTAAAATTAAAATAGGGTAAAACAGCCACCTGCTGTCGGCGCAATTTATTATGTTCCAAATTGCATTGTTTAGCCCTTCCTTGCCTCTGCCCCACGCCGCAAGAAATTCGTCGTAATCTTCAATTTTTATATCTATAACCGCACAATTAGCCTGTTCAGGGTCGACGTTCAAGTCCAAAAACTGCATACGGTTTCTAATTTCCTCTTTGCTTTTAAACGCATTCATGGCAAGCCCTATAAAAAACTCGCTGCGAAAAAAAGAAAGCAGCTTGCGGTTACGCTCTTTCTCATCAAAGCTGTGTCTTTCATTTTCAAGCTGTTCACGGACAGCACACAGCACACTTTTCATTTGTTTAAAATCGGTCGGCTTTAATAAATAATGCTCTACATTATATTCAATTGCCTTTTGAGCATATTCAAAATCCTTATAACCGCTTATAAGAACAATTTTACTGCTAAGACCGTTTTGCTTTATGTAGCGGGCTACATCAAGCCCGGATAGGCTCGACATTTTTATGTCGGTAATAACAACATCGACATGCTCTTTTTTTAAAATGTCAATCGCACCGCGCCCGTCGGATGCCGTGTGGGTTACCTCAAATCCGGTGAGATTTGTCTCGATAAATTTTTTAATTCCTTCTCTGATATTAAACTCATCGTCAACCACAATCACTTTAAACATTTTGCCACCGCCGCTTATTTTTCATAATTTAATAGTACACGATAGCATGGGCATTGTCAAGGCATCAAGCCCCTTCAAATGCCGCTAAATCATGGTAAGTTCACAATGGGTTAGCCCTTGACCGAGCCGATGGTAAGCCCTTTGACAAAGTATTTTTGAAAGAATGGGAAAATGATAAGCATTGGACCGGCAGCCACAACGCACATTGCAAACCTTATGCTTTCTGTCGGTATATTTATCATGCCTCCCACAAGGTGGTTATCCATCCCCTCGTTCATCATTGTGTTAATAAACTCCGCCTCGCGCAGTATTCTTTGCAAAAGAAATTGAAGGGTGTAAAGACGCTTATTGTTTATGTATACAAGCGCCGTAGCCCAATCGTTCCACCTTTGCAACAGGATAAAAAGCGAAATTGTCGCTATAACGGGCTTAGACAGGGGCATAATGATGCGGAATAAAATTTTTAGCTCACCCGCCCCATCCATTTTTGCCGATTCAACAAGCGCCGAGGGCAAACTTTGAAAAAATGTTCTCATTATAATTATGTGCCATGCATTTGCAAGCCCCGCAAACAAATATATCCACACGGTGTTTCCAAGCCTTAAATACTTTGTTATAAGTATGTATGAGGGAATCAAGCCCCCGCCGAATATCATCGTGAAAAAAACAAAAAATGAAACCTGTTTTCGATATGTAAAATTACTGCGCGAGAGCGGGTACGCCATTAGCGCCATTATCATCACGCTGCAAAAGGTTCCAACCAGCGATGTGAAAGTGGTTATTTTGTATGAGCTCAGCAGTTGCTCGGGGTTTTGGAAAACATATGTATACGCTCCCAAATCAAAAGTTTTGGGAATGAACTGATAGCCGTATTGCTTTATATCCATATCGTTTGAAAAGGATATTGACAACACATATATAAAAGGTATAATAAACGCCAAGCTGAAAATTATGAAAAACAAATGAATCCCAATTCTATAATCTATCTTAATTTTTCTTTTCGTCACCTTTTTTGCCCTCCAGTTTAATACAAGCTATTTTCCGGGTTAATTTTTCTTATTATCTGGTTGCTGACCGCCACCATAAAAAGCCCTATGAACGATTGGAAAAACCCAACCGCCGATGCCATGCCGATACTGCCTGAAAACAGCCCTCTATAAACATATGTATCTATTATATCCGTTGCGGGGTACAAAGCCCCTATATCACGCGGAACCTGATAAAACAAACCAAAATCGCCCCGAAACACGTTACCAAGGTTTAAAATAAGCATGATTGTCATAATAGGCACTAAAAACGGTATTGATATGTATATTGCCTGTTTGAAACGCCCCGCGCCGTCAATCGTCGCTGCCTCATACATTTCTTTGTCTGCCCCCATCAAAGACGAATAGTAAATCACGCTGCTCATTCCAACATGCTTCCAAACATTTGATATTGTAAGTATGGGCGGCCAATACTTGAACTCGGAATACCATTGCCTTTCCTCAAAGCCAAGTGATATAAGCGCCTTATTTAGCACGCCGTAAGCAGGGTTTAGCATTATAAACGTTATAAACGCCACAATAACCCACGATAAAAAATGCGGCAATATCATGGTGGTTTGATAATACTTTATAAGGCTTTTATTTTTTAGCTCGTTTAGCAGCAAGGCAACTAAAACAGCCGAAAACATGCCTGTGAGCATAAACAAAAAGCTGTATCCCACCGTATTTCTTGTAATGCGCCAAGCATCTTGCGATAAAAAGAAAAATTCAAAATTTTTAAGCCCTATCCACTTGCTCCCGAATATGCCAAGTTTGTAGTTGTATTCTTTAAAAGCTATTAATATACCACCCATGGGCAAGTAATGGAATACAAAAAAATAAAGCAGCCCGGGCAGACATAACAAAAAAAACTCGGCATTGCTTTTAAAACTTGCAAACCTTCTGTTCGTTTTAAGCTTCGCCCTGTCTTTTCCAAGCTTTGGTTTCGCACTTGTCATCCCGTAAAGACGCCTCCTTTTAAACTGTTGTCAAGCATACCGTTTCAACCCTTTTATGCCTAAAAACAGTATATCAGCGCAGCGCTTCGTTGGTATACTGTATTATTATAACTTTAAGCACCTATTTTAACTTTTCTGCCTTTTGCGAAACATTAACCCCTGTTTTTATTGACATATACTTATCCATTGTTATAATAAGTGTATAAATTAAGGGGGCAATCGTATGCAGATTAAAATTGCTGTCAGCACCGAAATAATAAAAAAGTATAACAAAAACTTTAAAAAATGTATAGGGTCGGGCAGGCTGTCTCTTGCTCTGCGCCAAGATTATATGGAAAACCTTGCAAAGGTGCAAAGGGAAATCGGCTTTGAATACATAAGGGGGCACGGCATCTTTCATGATGATACGGGTGTGTACAGAGAGGAAATAAAGGTCGGCGCCACGCCCGTTGTCACACTTGAAAGACCTTTATTTAATTTTAAAAACATCTTAAAAATTATTGATAATTTGCTTTCTGTGGGGATAAAGCCGTTTGTGGAGTTTGGGTTTATGCCGGAGCAGATGGCAGCGGGAGATAAAACCATCTTTTGGTGGAAGGGTAATGTTACCGAACCAAAAAATATCTCTTTATGGGTTAAGCTTATAAAAAACTTCCTGCAAACTGCCGCCGATTATTACGGCATCGATGAAGTAAAAAAGTGGTATTTTGAGGTGTGGAACGAACCGTGTGTCGATTTTTGGCAGCCTGTTTCCGGCAATAGAGAGGAAGAATACCACAAGCTTTATAAGGCAACGGCAGAAGCGGTGAAAAGCATATGCCCCGACCTTAAAGTCGGAGGCCCTGCAACACAGGGGCAAGGAGTAGATTGGGTTTCCAGATTTATTGAGTTTTGCGCATCGCAAAATATAAGACCTGATTTTATAAGCCATCATGTGTATACCGGATATGACAGGCGTTTTGAAGGTGAATTCTGCTACATGGAGCATGTTCCCCCTTCCGACGCGGTAGAAAAATTTAAACAAATTTCAGACATTGCCGAAAAGAACGAATTTCCGCTGCATATAACGGAATGGAACACCTCGTACAGCTGTATTGACCCTATTCATGACACCGCCTTCAACGCCGCATATGTGGCATATATACTAACGCATGCCGATGACTTGGCAAATTCGTATTCATATTGGGTTTTCAGCGATGTTTTTGAAGAGGCGGACATTCCCCGCGCACTGTTTCACGGAGGATTCGGGCTTTTGACTGAAAACGGCATACGCAAGCCTGTGTTTCACGCATTCGCCTTTGCCAACAGGCTTAAAGAAAACATCCTCCGTTTGGACGATATATGCTGTGTAACAATCGATAATTTCGGCAACATAAGCATGCTGCTGTTCAACCCCGTTGCAGGGCAGGGCAAGGATATAAATGCAAAAATTGAAATACCCTGCAAATTTGATGAGGTAATTGTTTCGGTTCAAAAGGTTGATGAAAAAAACGGAAACGCCTACGAAGTATGGAAAACGCTGGGAAGGCCGCGGTATCCCAAAAGGGATGTTATGGAGATTGTTAAAAGGGCGCAATACCCCTCAGTTGATGTGTATAGGCTAAAATCAGACGAGGGCAAAGCCAAAGTTTTCACCACCCTGCCGGCAAATGGAATTCAGCTAATTGAAGTTACAAAGCTTACTGATTATACGGATGACTACCAAGGTCTTAAACCCGTCAATGCTTAAAATAAACTGCGTTTTTGAAAGGAGAAGTTAATTTGTCAAAACGACCGAACATACTTTTTTTATTTTCCGACCAACACAGAAAAGATGCCATGTCATGCGCGGGGCATCCAATTGTTAAAACTCCTTCCATGGATTTGTTGGCGGAAGACGGCGTGATGTTTTCAAATGCCTACTGCCCCACACCCCTGTGCATACCGAGCCGCACCGCCATATTTACGGGGCGTTTCGGTCATAACACCGGGATACTTGTAAATAAAGGAAGGCTGCCCGAGGGCGAGCCTACTTTTGTTAAACAACTAAACGAAGCGGGTTACCGCACATGCATGATAGGTAAAACCCATTTGGGTCAACACGCCCCCGGCGGAAGCGCGGAATGTGATAAGTGGCTAAGCGACATGGGTTTTACCGACACACTCTCCCAGGCAGGCAAATGGTCCGATGCCAGACTGACCATAGCGGAAAATCCCTATCAGCAATATCTTGAAAAAAAAGGACTTATGGATATTCTTAGAGATGATTATAACAAGCGTATGGAAAAACATCATCCGACGGAAGGGGGCAACGAATGTTGGGAAGATTCCCCGTCCGTTCTCCCGGAGGAGGATTTCGGCGATTTTTTCATTGGGAACCAAGCAGCAAACTGGATAAAGGAATATTCGGATGATAAGCCTTTCTTTTGCTGGTGTAACTGGGGAGGTCCCCACGAACCATTTGACCCCCCGCTCCGTTATCTGAAAATGTATAGCGAATGCACTCCCGACACGCCTATTGACGACTTTATGGAAAACGCTCCCACCCCTCTTATTGAGCGAAAAATAAAGGATACGGGAAGCGCCCCCGCAAATGCGTGGCAAGCTGTTAAAGCAAGGTATTACAGCCTTATAAACGTTATAGACGACTCCATAAAGGATATTTTATGCGCTCTGAAAGAAAAAAACCTTTTGGAAAACACTATTATTATATATGCTTCCGACCACGGCGAAATGCTTTACGACCATGGGCTTATACGCAAAAGCTGTATGTATGAGGCATCGGTGGGCGTTCCTCTCATTATAAGGTGGCCGTCGAACTTTATAAAGAATGTCAAGGTTAACCACCCCGTTTCTTTGCTTGATTTAACGCCTACCATACTTGAGCTTGCAGGGGCGCAGCCGTTGCCCGTAATGCACGGTAAAAGCCTTATCCCATTATTGGAGGGTCAAACCCCATACGAGCATGGTGATGTGTTCAGCGAAATGGATTGCATGAAAATGCTAAGGCGTGATAATTGGAAATATGTTTATCACCCCTCATGGGACACCCCGCAGCTTTTTGATTTATCCGATGACCCCGAGGAAAAACAAAACCTGTCGGGGCTTGCGCATTGTTCGGCGTTGGAGAACAGTCTGAAGGATTCAATTTTGAATTGGATGATAAACACTTCCCAACGCCCCAACTCCAACGAGTAAAAAAACATCCAACGCCAAGCGCTATCAGTCGGCAAGAATAGCGTCAATGTCACACAGCTCTTTTTCGGTAAACACCGTGTTGTTCATAGCCGCGGCATTCTCCTTTATTTGAGCGGGGCTGCTTGCGCCGATTAGTACGCTGGTTATGTTGCTGTTCCTCATAACCCACGCCAATGCCATTTGCGCAAGCGTTTGGTTTCTCTTGCTCGCTATTTGATTAAGCTTAGCCGCCTTGGCAACCTTTTCGGGCGTTATATGCTCTTTTTTCAAAAATCCAACAGTTTTGTCCGCCCGCGAGCCCGTTGGAATGCCGTTTAAATATTTATCGGTTAAAAGACCCTGTGCAAGGGGGGAAAATGCAATCGCGCCTATTCCTTCTTCCTTCAATGTGTCTGTAAGCCCGTTTTCAATCCATCGGTTAAACATGCTGTATGATGGTTGGTGAATAAGGCATGGAACTCCAAGCGTTTTTAATATATCCGACGCTTTTTTCGTCTGTTCGGCGGTATAATTTGAAATGCCGGCGTACAAGGCCTTGCCCTGTTTTACGACATGCGCTAAAGCGCCCATTGTCTCTTCAAGCGGTGTGTCAGGGTCAAACCTATGCGAATAAAATATATCCACATACTCCAAACCCATGCGCTTCAACGATGCGTCAAGAGAGGATACAAGATATTTTCTGCTTCCCCACTCCCCATAAGGACCATGCCACATAAAATGCCCTGCCTTTGTAGAAATGACCAATTCGTCACGACAGCCCTTAAACTCATTTTTTAGCATTTTGCCGAGGTTTTCCTCAGCGGAACCGGCGCGAGGGCCATAGTTATTGGCAAGGTCAAAATGAGTTATTCCAAGTTCAAACGCCGTTTTTGCCATTTCAACCATGTTGTCGTATTTGTCAACACTGCCGAAATTGTGCCAAAAACCCAACGAAACCGAAGGCAACAAAAGACCACTACGACCACAGCGATTGTATTTCATTTCCGTATATCGACCAGACTCATTAGGTATAACCATAAAACCCCTCCGTTTTAAATTTTTCGTACTGTAAAGTTAAATGAAATTTACAGCCCCAACCCTTGCGCAATGTCTTTGCTTAAGCACAGGGGAGTGAACTCCCCTGTGCTTAAGGCTTCGGCTGCATTATCTTATCACTAAATTCGGTTTTATGCAAACTTTATATTTTCTATGTGTTCAAAAAAAGCGTGGCGTGCCGTTCATGCAAGACATTGTAAGCATTTATGATTGCTGATTCTGCTATGAATAATTTTTTTGAGTTGTAACATTCGGAAAACTGTGCCATTGAAAGCGCTTGACGGTGGTTCTGACTATGAATTTCTTGGCTGGTGGTCTATTCCTCGTGATGAAGTAGAATTATCTGAAAAATATGATGCCAACACTCCTATATATAAACTCGTTGACCTAATAGCGAGGTGGAGGTGGTTGGGGGATGAGCAAGAAGGTGTTTTTCTTAAAAAACTATATGACAATATGGATAGCTTTAAGGGTTTTGACCCAAAGATATACGAATATATAATCAGCTTGAACCCACCACAAAGCGATATAACAATTTTAAAAATGATATCTTTCGAGCCAATGAATGTGCTATCAAGCATTGAGTGTGTGCTTTTGGCAGACGGTGAAATAATCAGCACCCTCTTTATGAACGAAGGAAAAATATACAACGCCCAAACAGAACTGCCTGACGGCAGCACGGTTGCACTTCCTAAGAATCCCAATCGGCAAGGCTACATTTTCTAAGGATGGTATACCCAGCAAAACGGCAAAGGGAATTTATTTACTGATGAAACCGCAGTAATGGGGGATATTGCGCTATATGCCTTTTGGATAAAAGACCCCGAGCCTCAAAAAAAGCCATCCTATAAAGGCAACCCTGTTGTTATTCGTGTAGATAATCCTAAACATCAGCCCCATAAGATGTTAGCCAGACCTTATCTTAATGGATATGGTGATGGAACCTTCCGCCCCGACGAGCCAATGACTTGGGCTGAGGCTATGACGGTGCTGGCAAAAATATCTGCCGATTATGACAATGGTATTGCGTATATTAGCGATTATGTATCTATGGATAATTATAAATGGCATTCTAATTATGTAGCATACATTGATAAAAAAATTAACCTTTTTGATGTGCAAAAACCATTTTCGCCGGACACGGCAATTACAAGAAAAGATTTTTCTATTATTTTAGCAAAATTGCTTCAATTGCTACCTACAAGCAATGCGTCCGGGTTTAGTGATATTTTCGATTCAAACCTTGATGGTTATATCGCAATTTTAAGTCAAAGAGGATACATAAACGGCTACCCTGATGGTACATTTATGCCGGAAGGATGGCTAACACGAGCAGAAATTGTCGCCATTATGAACAGGGTAACAGGTTTAACCACTACAAACGAAGGTAAAATTAGTTTTACAGACATTGCCCCACATCATTGGGCTTATGATTATATTATGTCTGCGGTGGAATGAAAATCCGAAAAAGCCCCAGAGACCGTCTAAAAGTTAGTGCAAGTAGGAATAATCACCAATAGAAAGGTGGTTATTTTCATGTCAAGAACAAAAAACACAGTACAACACTCGCTTGCAGAGGAACTTGCAAAAACTTGCCGTACACAGGAGGATGTAACTAACGCTATAAAGGCGCTGTTTGCTGACAAGGTAGAAACTATATTAAAAGCAGAAATGGATGAACATCTTAGATACGAAAAGCACGATATATCCGGCAACAACAGCGGTAATTCCCGTAACGGCTATAACCGCAAGACTATTTCAACTTGAGGTTATGGGTTGAAAGCAATTTCAAAAATGCTGTTCCTGCTATCATTTCAAAGGAAATTTGGAATCGGGACAATTTCTTTTATAGGACAAGGTAAAAAGGAATGTCAGAGCTTCTTCCGGTAAGCCTTTCAAACGGTATACCGGTCTTTTAAAATGTGATGATTTCAGATGCAGCTTTGTATCAAAAAATAGGTATCGTAATGATAAGTCGGTGCGGAACCGGCGTTACATTGAATCTGACATAAAAAAGTGGCTTTCACAGAATAATAATGTCGAAAAATATATTCAAAAGTTAAAGCATAGGATTTAAAATATTGAACTATGTGCCTAAGGATGTTATGGAGATTTATTGATTTTGTTGAACACTTTGCTGAATTGGGATATAGCCTTCCATTAATTTCTGTAGTATCTGTTGCGTTACCGCGAAAGAGGGTGGAAGATATGGCAAGAATTTTAGAGGAATTATATTATAGAAACATCAATCCGAACACCAAAGGTGTCTTATGACAAGGCTGCACGAATAGCAACCGACAATGAAGAAAAACCCTATTAAGCTAACCCTACTCTAATTCCTAAACCGTAACAAACGCCAAACTCACAACCCAAAAACCATATGTAAGGAACGAGGGTTGCTCAAGGATAATTAAATCAATTACTTTTTCTGCTGAGTCGGCGCGTAATCTGATGCTCCTGAATATACTATATCTTCGGGATTCGGATAATACCTCGGAACGGATAAATCGCGCTGATACAGCCGCATATGCTCTCCGTGGGGTAATATGTCCACTACATCGCAGCCACGCCATATAACGGTTAATTCAGCGCCCCTTACGGTTTCTTTTACTTTAACGGTTTCTAAGGTATGGGTTATTGTAACAACCGCATCTGCCGGAACATCCTTAAACACCATCAAATTCTCGCCATCAATTGAAAAATCCGCTGCTATTCCATTGATTACGGCCCTAACATCATGCATAAACGGATATTTTCTTATTTTAACATCACAACGGATATAAACCGCAACGGATAGCTTGCCTTCATTGGGATATTCCATAACAACACTTGCCTCGGATATGGATTTGTTAAGCGGAATATTTACGACAACTGCATTATTTTCAAACAATACCGCGTTATTCCACACTATCGCAAGAGCGACAGGCGCCATACCAACACAACATCCCGCAATTGAACGAAACTTGGTAAGAGATATTGATGTTGGAGTTGACCCGCCTGAAAATCCGCCAATCATCCGTTTGCCGATATCTTTATAGGTAATACCGTTTTTATCTGGAAGACTGTTGTCTGAAACAACATAATCCGTATTCTTAACCTGATTTTCAACAAGCTGATTGCGCGCAAAGTTATTGATATCATTCCAATACTCATCATATCCCACTAAAGTCAGCTCATATGCGCATTCAATCATATCCTTTATACAGCAGGTTTCGCAATGCTCTTCCTCAACCGGATGCCATTGTGCGTATTCCGGAACCCAGCCAAAGTCGGAGGATATGGAACGAATATAGTCGTATATTTTTTTCCCGCTTTCAAGGTATGCTTTATTTCCGGTAACACGGCCCAGGTAAACCAAGCCGGATGCCACCCATCCGTTAGAATGAACATGACCAAAGAACTCCATTTTATAGTTGAAATAACGCGACGGACCTAACAAATAATTTGCCATGCCAACCGCCAAATCAAGCGCAGCCTCATCATTGGCATACTCATAACGGCGCACAAGCGAGTGTAGCATAATAGAGTTGCGGATTGCCTGCTCACCGCGTCCGGTATGCCGAGTTAAATCAAAGCCCTTATCCCGCAAATATACATCATTCGGAAATTCATAAACAGGCTGCTCTTCCACGAAATCGCCCGACCAAAATGTCCGCACCTTACGTTCGGTCACCAAGCTGCGCATACCTCGGATAAGACGGGCTGCAATCCTTTCAACATCAGTATCGTCCGGATTTTCTTCCAGTATTTGATTAAGAGCCGGCAAAATATACCCCATTTCATGAAAGGAGCTGTGGTTGGTATGCGTCCACGAATAATCCTCGTGGAATCTAAGCCCATGCTCCCCCCAAGACTTTAATAAATGTCTGCGGAAGGATTGTTCAACCTCCGCGCCCACATCGGTGTTTAGCATTTTGCGGACATGATTTATAGCTTGATACCAAGAACCGACAAGCTCCGCGTCATCAACACGGCAATGCGCAGCTTCTGCGGGCTTTTTATGAGGCAGTATAAGCCAATATGGAAGGTTGTCATATTTTTCATCCACCATATTTGTAAGATAATTTAACGCAAGCTCTGCGTTTTTTAACGGGTCAAACTGTTCATACATTTTTATACTCCTAACTGTTATAAAATTACGGCGTTAAAATCGGAAAGTCTGCTCCGCAGCTCCGTCGTGTTTATATCCCTTGCCGGACAGTCGTATTCAACCGCCAATGCTGCAGCCGTCCCCACCGCCTCGCCCATCTGGTTAGTATTTATCATAACCCTAAGGGCGCCGAAGGCTTCAGCCTCAGCATCTATCATTCTTCCTGCGAACAGTATGTTTTCTATCTTTGTATCTGGGACTAAGGAACGGAAAGGAATCTGATAGTATGTAGGGTAATTATCACATTCTTCCCTCCATCTCCCCATTACAGGCAGCTCACCTGATTGCTGTATCGTTTCCGTAACGCCGTTCAAATATCTGAATGTGATGCCTGAATCGTGGCTGTGATGCCGATCCGTCCGGTATGAGCCGTTTCCTATCGCGTCGGGATATGTTATCCCCATAAGTAAATCATCGGTTTTTATTTTATGCAGTGATTTTATGTGATAGCTCTCCCTTACGCCTATATAGGAGGGAAGGGAGAGCAGAGTGATTTTTTCACCGTTTTCAACATATTTCCGAAACAAGTCCATGTACGCCCGAACCTGTCTGCGCCCTTCCATTTCACTATAAGTCAAGTCGCCGGCATGAGCGCAGTTCACATCAAAAACATGTGTTTCGGCGTGCATTTTAATATTGTCCGTGTTCGGAATTACATTGCGCCAGCCCCAATCCTTTTGTAAACCGAATTCTGAGCCGTGTTCACGTATCAGCGCGCTGAAGCTGGGGTCGTTTGCCCCGTAAATCTTGGCACAAGTAGTCGGAGGCTGTAAAGTATCATATGTATATGAAGCTATCCCTATTCTGCGGCATAAATCACCGTCACCTGTGCAGTCAATGAAAAATTTAGCCTTGATTGCCTTTCGGCCATCCTTATTTTCTACAATTACAGCCGTTATGTTATTATTCTCTGTAATTGCGGATGAAAATAAAGTATGAAGATATGGTTTTATTTTATGCTCAGAAACAAGAATATCAAGCTCTATCTTAAGTTCCTCAGTATTCATTATGTTGGCGCTTGATACAGTAGGTTTGTGGATAATTACCGCGTTTCTTTCAGCCAATCGGTTAATCACCATTTCGCTTAGTCCGCTGATAATTTTTTTACTATGCTCGGCGTCGAAAATGGAATGCCATATGTGGGTGAGTCCCGAGGTCGCTGCGCCGCCAAAACTATTCTGTTTTTCCACAATGGCCGTCCTCATTCCCATTTGAGCGGCTCGAACCGCCGCAAACACTCCTGTACTGCTTCCTCCAAGAACACAAACATCAACTTCATCAATTATTTCAATTTCTCTTGCCTGTTCAACAATTTTCATTATTATAGTAATCCTTTCCTCAACAGACCTATCCGGTAACCCTGCGTGGGCGAACAGGTTTAGTATTATTTTGAATGTTTTTTACGATACTGCGTGGGCGTCATGCCAAACTTTTCTTTAAACCGCTTATTAAAATAAGAAATATTTGAATAGCCAAGCAGGGAGGCAATTTCCGAAACGGGTTTCTTTTTTTTATCCATAAGCAGCTCGGTTGTTTTTTCAAATTTTTTGCCTATCAGAAACTCTGAAAAATTAACTCCCGTGCTTTCCTTGAACAATCTGCTCAAGTAACCGGGGCTGACATAGAATTTCTCAGCTGTGGAATTCAGGGAAACGCCGTTTTCTATATTTTCTGTAATGTAATTGACGATTTTGTCTATAAACTCACTCTTAATTACAGCATCCTTTAATTTTGAGCTTTCATCATATAAATTAATGAGATTGTACATCCATGAAACGCAATCATTGATTGAGTCTATATTGTTAAAGTCAAAAAGCAACGCATTTTTATTGATTTCCTCGCTCTTTACATTGTGTTTCTTACTTATTCGGCATATCATTTTTAATATATGTAAAATAAAGCTTTGCGTATACTTAAAGGAATAGCCTTTGCTTTGCGCCTTATGAGGAAAATTAGAAAGCGCTCTTTTCAATTCTTCGAATTTGTTGGATTTTAACAACTGCTCATAGGGCGCGGCTTCCGCTTCAAGCTCGGGATTGTTTTTTTCAATGCGCTCAAGCTCATATTCAGTGAACACATTGCCGTATCCGTAGATAAAGCTATACTTTAGGTAGCCTCGGATACGCTCATACATTTTGCTTAGCTGTTTTATCGTATCGGTGTGTCTGCTTATTACAATATTGTATTTTATTTGCCCCAAAGTTTCATAAAGATGGTCAATGATAAATTCCTTATCCTGAAATATCTTGTCCAGAGAATCGGCGTTTACAATACTGACTAAACAGTGCGAGGGATAACAAATACTGAAACAGCAGCTTTCCTGTGAAAAAAGACTGTCAATCTTGTCGATTGCCTTTCCGATAATGAATTCACGCTGAACAAAAGGGAGGTTTTGGAATACGCGGCTGTTTATATCAGTTAGAATAATGGCGTATTCCCGATACAGGAAATTTGGATTTACTAACTTCAAATGCTGCAGGGCGTCCGCTTCTCCCGATATGTTTCCGTATAAAATATCCATAATGATTTTGTGCTTAATAATACCTTGGTTTTTATATATAACATCCTGCATCTCATCTATCTTATAATTCAGGTTGGTTATAACATTATTTATATGCATAAATTCATCGTTGTTCATGTTATCCGAGCCTTGAGATTCCATGTGACCGTACATGTGGCCGTATATGGAATCTAAAATCATTTGAATAGGCTTATACATATGAGATGTAATTGCTATTAACCCTATAAGGGTAACAATAACAATAAATATAAGTAATGTTATTATAAAATTATGTGAAATATTAATCTGACTTTGCAGCGTTTCAACCGGGATAGTGGAAATGTACATCCAATCATTCTCGTCAGATTTGACCCATGTTAACAAGACATGCTTTCCTGCAATCTTTGTAACCCGGAAGGATTCCTCGCCACTCAATATTTCCTGTATATATTCCTTCTCCAGCGATATGAGTGAAGGCTTCAACCCGTATTCCAGAAGAAATTCGCCGTTGGAATCTATGACAACCATAGAGCTATCAAATCTTAAGACCGACTGCATGTGCGCCCAAATCTTGTCATAATCCAAATTTATCACTACGCATCCGAATCGTTTTGAGGAGTGCGAAAAAAACGGTATGGTTTGCGCAAAGGATACGATCCGCCGTTCTTGCCAAAACACGCTGTTCTCAACAGTTCCGATCCATCGCGAGCTTATCTCGGCACCGACCGTTTCATAGATTAAATCAGAATTAACGATTTTGCTCATATCTACGGATGGATTCTTAAGGGAAAAAATAATTCCTTCTTTGGAGGAAAGAAGCGAATCGTCTGCTTTGCGGTACAGCCAAATTGAATCTACAAAGGAATTGTTAAGTGTAATCAAGGAGAGCATATTTTGGGCCGAAATCAGGGTTTTGTTCTTTGAGTATGAGAAGGATCCTATAAAGAAATCTAACATTCCCTTTTCCGACGAAACATCCAAAAAGCTCTGGTTTACGATGGCATTAACACTGTTCACAATTTCGGCATCCACAAATGTCTTTACCTGTGTCAGCCTTGTGTTTGCAGATTGATATATTTCATTTCTCAAATTGTTGTTAAAGTAAGAGGTTAACAAATACAATAAAATGAAGATAACAAAAACAACGAAAACAAAATATATCATAAATAGCTTAAAACGGTAACTGTGTTTTGTGTAAGACAATAATTTTGTGAAAATATTTTTCAATTTTGTGAAAATGTTTTTTTGCATTAGCTGCATTGTTTATTTTCCTTCTCGTAGGTTTATACTATTTTTCATTTAGCCCATAGACAAGCAAGCTTGCCTATGGATGTCGAAATCAGCGGCGCTTTGGATGAAAATTTTTGAACATACTTAAAAACCCACATGTGAGCTCCTAATTTATAGTCCGATCAGGGTATTAGTAGTTATTAAAAACCTCATGACCCTTGCGTATATTTAAGTCTTCATCTAAAAATGCCATATAAATGCCAAGGCAGGTCAGTGCGTCCTTGCCTCTTAGGGGATGAAGGTCCGCAACCGGAGAGGTGCACAGCGCATGAGCTAAAAATCCAATATTATATTTATTGAAAACCGCAAGGTCTTGCTTTATCGTTTCTACATGCCCTTTTTCATCCTCCGACCCCCATATACATTCGGTTATAATCACAGGCTTCTTATATTTATCTACAAGTTCCAGCAGCTTAATTAGCCGGTTCTCTCCTTCCCCTTGCGGATCCCCCACTTTATACGGGTGTATGGAAATAACATCGGTAAAGCCGGCTAACGCATCTATATCATAATAGGTTCTCTCCTCATTTAGCGCAAACCCCTGTGAGCCAACGGTAATAGGACGGTCATCGGTTTCGCGCGCCTCCTCCGCCATTGCTTTTAAAAAATTAATGACCACTTCAATCCATGGAGGGTTTTTCACAACCGAATTAAAGGGCTCGTTGGAAATGTCATGTATTAAAATGTTACCCTTTTTCGTTGCTTCCATGCTTTCGCGAAGATATGTACGGTAAGGCTCATAGTCTCTTTTGGATATGTGCTTTAAAATCGATGCGGCAAAGCCTCCAAAATTCGGAATGCTTGACCATCCGTTAAAATATGTGGGAATGCAAGCAAGCCCTGAGGAGGTGATTATATCCATAGCTGTGCGCACATTGCTTAGGAATAACTTCTTATCCTCGCACCATGCGTCAAAGCTGAGCCAGATACGAAGGGTATTTATTCCGGGAAACGCCTCCTTCCCCGCCTGTATCAGCTCACGGTACCGCACCGGATCAAATTTTTGCCACACCGTCACTCCGGTGGCGCCCCAGTCGGGCTGAAAATTAAAGCCACGCACACGGGAATACTCTTTAGTTATCTCGTGCATAATAGACCACACTCCCTGTTCTTATTTCAATACTCTTTTCATTATACTGCTGCGTATTCCCTGAGTCAAGCAAATTTCCGCATTAACCGATATTAAAAAAAAAGTGTTTAAAATATCAAATAAGATGTGTATTTCTCATATCGTTTATCTATCGTTCTGTGAGGTTATTGCCGGTCTGCAGATAATTCTTAATACCCAAATTTTGGGCGATGGATGATGTATGAAAGAAGAATTCGCAAAAAAGTAGCTATTTTATCATTTCTTTTGCGTTGACATATATATACTGCGTGCTATACTAATAAATAGTTGACAAATAACTGCGAAATACACTTAATCTGAATGTATTGGTGGATCAAATCAAAGGATACATGCCGAAAACACGAATCGACGGCTACTTAGCGCCTTTTATGTTTATGAACAATAACCCGGAGGAAATCATGCGGGAAGTATGATTAAACCGAATGAAAAGCGGCCCTCTTTACAATTGAAATTTGGTCCATGGCAAAATGATTCATAGACCTCATATACTAATATCATTTAAAATTATTTAAGAAAATGTGTCAACACTTGATTTATCAATGTATTTTAGTGTTGATGCCTAATTAAATTTTATTAAAATTGTTATGGAGACTATAAGTTTAGTGGATCGTTTCTTAACTAAAATTTCGAACCGTTTTTCAATTGTGATATACAAAGTAAAAAGAAATTGTGAAATATTGTGAAATGATAAGGCTGACAGAAACAAAAGTTCTTAGCTTATGCATGGCGATACAGATATATGGAAGATATTGAAGCCGTTTATCGCAAGTGCTGTAGCTATGGTCGATAACATAAAAAAGGTGAGGATTTTGATGAAAACATATGTAACATATATAGTTAATAAACGCACGCTTACGGTTCTTTTCAAGCTATTAAACTATATTTTGTTGCTGTGTTTTGTGATTTTATTCAGCGGATGTGCGGGAAATCTTGCCGAAACGAAGAAGGACTATTCCGAGCCCGAAATAGTCATAAGCATAGTTCCGCAGAATGACCAGCCTGTATCACCGGATTCGCCGGTTATGAAAGAATGCGAACGAATCCTGGGTGTAAGATTTGAGTTTATATACTTTGACAGAAACAGAGCGAAGGAGTTTTTGAACCTCCACATTTCATCAGGGCAGATTCCAGACATTATGAATTTGAACAACGAACAATTCAACGCGTACACCCAGCAAGGCGTCTTAGCTGCCATACCGGAGGAGAAGCTTCAGCGGATTGCGCCGACGATACACAAGCATACCCTCCTGAACCTTGGTGAGAACGCTTGGAATCTCACAAGATTAAACGGTGAAATATACGGTATACCAGTAGGGTATAACAGCAACGGCATATATCATTTTGTTCCGATTTGGCGCGATGACTGGCTATGGAATGTGGGGATTTACAAAATTCCCGAAACACTTCTGGAGGCTGAGGCTGCCTTCTATAAATTTGCCCATGAAGATCCGGATGGAAACGGCGTTGATGACACCTACGCCTTATCGAATACCGGGTTTAGTACGGTGTTTGGGGCGTTTGGCGGCATACCCTTTCAATCGGTAGGCGGCTCAAACAGCTTCACATGGACAATTAGGGAGGATGGAACCGTTGTAGCGACTGCTGTTATGCCTGAAATGAAGGATGCACTCACCCTGCTTAACAAATGGCACAGGGATGGGCTTATTGATCCGGAATTTATAAGCGGCGAAAATAAAGGAACCTATTGGGCGAATTCCGTATCATTCCAAAACGGTCGAATCGGATTTTCGGTTCCGGGGCATGCCTATCATGTGGCTAAGCCCTTTAACGAAAAGGATGCCGCCTCCGACCATTATTTCTATTTTAAAGCGCTTCAGGGGGACGATGCGTCATATGTTGAAGGGCGACCACTTATCGGACCTGACGGCTTGTCCGGAACCGAAATGTGGGGAGTCTACAGCGGCGGCGCGGTCAGTTTGGGAAAGGGCGCCGCCGAGGACAGCAGAAAGATGGATAAAATTTTGGAAATGTATGAACTGACGAACACGGATTATGCGTTCGGAATGATGGCGCAGTATGGATTTGAGGGTGTGCACTACGAGATTGACCCCGATGTCGGGCTTATATACATAGGGGAAGCCACCGATTCTAATTTCAGGGCCAGGCTCGGCTTGGGAACCAACGGTTTTTTCCGGGCACCGGCTAACTATAAATTATATCCGCGTATTCGGACGAAATATATGGAAAATATGGAGAGTCATAAGTATGTTGATAAATACATTAACCCCATATGGGGAGGGCTTCCGTCCTATCCGCAGTACAAGGCGTTGATTAAAAAAATGATTATAGAAAATTATACATTGTTTATATCAGGGGAAAGGGATATAAGTGAGTTTGACCTTTTTGTGGAGGAGTTGTACTTCTCTGGGCTTTGGCAGTTGACGGAGGAGGCGAATGAGTGGTACCGGGAAAATCAATCAGGCAGTGAGAGATAAGCTGTGAAATAATTAAAAACATATAAGCATAAATATTTTAAAATTGGTAGCAAACTCAAAGGAATTAAACCCTGTTTAGTTTTGTACCATGCTTTAGATTGTTTGTGAAACACTCAATTAAGTTGTTAGATACATCCGGCTTTCATCTTGAAGTTGTGCGAAGGCGGTTTGCTTGCGGAAATTAAGAAAGCAGTTAAAAAGACCGTTGGATTGAAAAAAGTAAGACAGCTAATCGAAGCGATAAAGGGTTCAGCCGATTTCTAACATGGCTTAGATTCGGCAAGGTTAAGACTTAAATATTTGATAGCGGAGCTGGATATGCCAATCAAATACTTGGAATAAAGGGAATTGGGATTGTGACGACGGCATCGTTTTTGGTCGAGGTTGGCGACACGGCGAGGTTCGGCAGCGACAGACAGATTTCAAAATATGTCGGATATAATCTGACTGAGAACAACTCCGGCAAAACAAAAGCGGCGCTTGCATCTCAAAGCGCGGGAGGAATGTAAGAGAAGCGGCTTTGATTGCTTACTCAGTGTGATGTGATAGGGTAAGTTTTATGATAAGCATTAGTGAATAGGCAAAAATTAAAAACGTGAGAAAACACGAGAAAATCAAAAAATATTTCAAAGAAAGATATAGGAGGTTTTATTGATGAACAGAAAGCTTTTGGTATTGATTGCGGTAATTGTTATGTTAGGGGCGGTTTTGCCTTCCGCTCCGGTTTTCGCCGACAGTCCGTTTTCAACGGGAAATGGGGACGGATTAACTGCCGCAACTGCTTATGAAATTGCAAATGAAGAGGATTTAAGGCTGCTGGCAGTGAGGGTAAACATTGATAATACGAACTTTGGAGACAAGTTTTATAAGCAAACGAACGATATTGAGTTGTCGGAGGCATGGAAAAACACCGAAACAATAGGGAATAACACACATATGTTCTGTGGTGAATACGATGGACAGGGATTTAAAATAACCAACTTTAAATTAGTGAGCGAATCTAACCTTAATCCATATTATGCAGGCTTGTTCGGATATACGGGAGCCGGAGCAAAAATTACAGGTGTTAATCTTGTTATTCCAAGCGAAGGAACAGCACTGACCTTTGCCGGAACAGTTCAAAACTTTTATATCGGCGCACTGATAGGACATATCAACGGGGCAACGGAAGTTTCGGAATGCTCACTAACAGGCGGAAGCTTTATCGCTAATGTAAATATTACGCGGACCGGCACCGGCGCTAACAACGGAAGGATCGGAGGTCTTATAGGATATATTCACACAAACGCGGCAGCGGAGGTAAGTGATTGCTATTCAGAGGCAGATTTTAAAGTTAGAAATACGGTTCCTTTCAGCAAACTGGGAGCCACCACCACAGTTATTGCAGGCGGACTGATCGGGCGGTGCGACAACGGAAGCTCAACGATAGACAGATGCTATGTAAAAGGCAATGTGGATATTGACCTAAGGGGGTTAACCGGAGTAAGCAGCACAAGAGCCAATGTCGGAGGATTTATGGGGGGTGTAGGCGGTGTTATCACAAACTGCTATGTAATCGCTGAAAAGGTTGCGGTCAAGTCTGACAGCAATGCGCATGTCGGCGCTTTCGGCAGAACGAGCAACACCTCCTACGGTGTGTCAAACTGCTATGTATCAGGAGTTTCCGTGGATACCAACCATTCGGGAAGCGGCACCGGCGTTAATAGCACAAGTTGCTTTATAGGCGCAGGCGACGCAGCTTATATAAGCAACTGTTATTACGGCTTAGTTACCTCAGACGCACCGGAGGCTAATCAGGCTGCGGCGAATGGAGCGGTGGAATTAGACGCCGATGAGCTTAAAAACCCGAATTCATTTACTGGATTTGATTTTTCTGATATATGGACAGCAAGCCGCTATGTAAACAACGGTAGCCCTGTGTTGCGCGGCATTGGCGAAGGAAACCTTTTTGAAATTACTAATATATACTTTACGGTAAATGGCGGTAATGCGCCAGCGGCAAGTATATCCGCATCGGATGCTATAGAGGCAAAGGTTTCTGTAGACCGCATGAAATTAGGAGCGGGAAACAGTGTGTTCATAATTGCGGCGCAGTATGACACTATTGGTAATGCATTAATTAGGCCATGGTGTGATAATGTGGCTATCCCTGCCGGTGACGGTGATGTTACGGTTACTCTTGATGTAGGCGGACAGATAGATTTGACAGGCTCCAGCTTCAAGCTGATGGTATGGCGGGATGCAAAGGATATGAAACCGCTGTATAAAGGATTTACACCGATTACCATGAATTAGAGCCTGATAACACAAACCGCGGCACATGTCCTTTTTGTAAATTTTGCACCATGCTTTGCAGGGCTCACCCGGTGCGCCCTGCAAAGCTTAATGAATTCAGGGAATCATAGGGGAGATTGTTTTGAAAAAAAAGGTGTGCATATTTCTTACGGTATATATTTTATGCGTTACGGCAGCTTGCCCTGTTGTCGGAAACCAAGCGGGCATTGCTACGATTGATGACGGGAAGCTGCACTACAATTCCTATTCCGACAGAGGGGATATACTGCCCGATTTTTCCTATGTGGGATATAAGCATGGTGAGGAGCCGATTCCTAAGGTTCCCGTTAAGATTACGCTGAACCCAACGGGAAGCACTCGTAGTGATGCAGGAAACATTATCCAACAGGCGAAGCAGGAGGCTCTGGGGAACGCGGCGCTGACGGACAGCAATTATGAGAACATAGTTGTGAAAAGCTCGTCTACAACAGGGCATGTGCTCAACAACGAGACTACTAAGCAAAATTTTTGGAAAGCGATAGACGGCATTAAGGACGATCAGCATAACAGATGGGGATATAGCTCTATTGCTGTAACAGGAGAGAAAAGGCTTACTCTTAATCTGCAAAGCCCCAAAACTTTTCACACGGCGGTTATTTACAGCTATCGCAGTAACAATGTGGCAGGTGCACCGCCACCGTTATCAAGCTTCCGACTTAGAACTTTTGCGGAGGACAGTCTTGAGGGAGGTGTTAACACCCCCGATGTGCCTCATTCCGGTCTGACAGCAGGACGTGTGATGTCCAACAGAATATACAGAGATATTGTAAAATTCAACTCACCGGTTAAGGCTCAGTACATCAGCTTATATTTCACTGCCGTTTCGGGCAACCCCGGAATTCATGAAATCGAGCTTTATAACGATGATTCGCAGATGATTCAAGATGCGATTGATTCCGTTTCGGCATTGCAGCCGGATGAAAATGGTATAAGAGGCTCGGTGTTGCTGAAAAAGGGGTTATACACGGTTGCAAAGCCATTGGAAATCAGCGCGTCAGGCGTGGTCCTTCGCGGAGAAGGACAGGGAAACGACGGAACGATACTTTACGCCAACAGCAGGACGCAATATACAGTGATTACCTTATCAGGTTCCGGCACGCGGCAGGAGGAGGAAGGGACAAGAAGAAGAGTAATTGACGATTATGTTCCCGTTGGCTCGCAGCATGTCCTGGTCAATGACGCGTCAGGTTACAACCCGGGAGACGAAATTGTCCTTCATGTCCAAAAACAGCAGTCATGGATTGATGAGCTTGAAATGGGAGCAGAGGATCGATTTTTCATAAACTCAATTAGGAATCCGATTGCCTGGACGACCTCCGCCTATCAATACCATTATGAAAAAACGGTTACGGCCACTGACGGAGGCTGTGTTTATTTTGATGTTCCGATTGTGGATTCGCTGAATCAGGAATACGATGTGACAGATATATACAAGATGTCATGGCCAACAAGAATCGAAAAATCTGCGGTTGAGGATCTGCGGATTGAATCCTATTTTGACCCGGCTGTCAGCGAAACCCGACCGAACGGCTGGTGGTCACACAGCGACCTTAACCACGCCACAACCGGCATTTCGGTTAATAATGCGGTAAATTCATGGGTGAAAAATGTAACCTCTGTGTTTATGTCCGGCGCAAGTGTAAGCATTGGAACAGGCGCGAAATGCGTTACCGTTGAGGAATGTGAATTTTTAGACGGAGTATCGCCCATACTTGGCGGCTACCGCTCCTCCTTTACAATTTCCGGTCAGCAAAATTTAGTTATGGATTGTTATTCCTTTAAATCAAGGCATGACTTTTCGGTGGGTCAAAGAGCTCCCGGGCCTAATGTTTTTACAAGAAGCGAAGCGGAGCATACCTACTCGTCTTCCGAAACACATCAAAGGTGGGCAACCGGAGTCTTGTTTGATAACATCAAGTCACAGGGTCCTGGCTCCGGGCTGGCGGCGGTAAATAGGGGTGATGCCGGAACAGGGCACGGCTGGACGGGGGCGCAGGTTGTTTTTTGGAACTGTAACACTCCCTTGATTCTCGCAATGAAGCCTCCCACCGCACAGAATTTTGTTATAGGCGCCGGTGGAATTCATTGCAGCGAGCCGGGACGCGATCTGTCAGGCGGCGCTGACTGGACCAACGCTCAGTCGCAAAGTAATTTTACATATGATGGTGTATTCGCAGTGGGGGACGCTCATTTTGAACAGCTTGATGATCTTGCGCAACCGTTAAGCTTGTATGAGAGGCAGATGAAAGAGCGTGTGGGCAAAAGCCGCACCGCTTTGAGCCTTGTAAAGGTTCTCGAAAATGGTGAGGTTGAAAATATTGACAAACCGAAAATAGGAAAGCTTCGCGCGGAAGCTCTTGTGAAAAACACAAGCGAAGAAGCGCAAGACTATCAATTAATAATGGCGGTTTACAAAAATGACTGCTTGACAAATTTGGCGTTTTCGCCCGTGCCGGCGGTAATAGAAGCACAGAAACAAGGCAAACTGATTTCAGACGAAATTATTATCAGTGATACGGAAAACATACATGTATCCGTATTTATATGGCACGGAATAGACATCCTAATGCCCGCCATAGAAAGCAAAAGGTATTGAACCAAAAAGAGGGCGGATGGTAAAAAAAGTGTTGCGTAGAGGGGGAAGCTTCAACATGATAAAAAGGTTTTTAGCGGTTCTTACGATAATGGCGGTGCTTAGCCCGTTTATTTCATTCCAGACCTATTCCGCTTTAGGAGATTTCTCAGGAGGAACAGGAGTGGCAAACGATCCATATTTGATTTCGACAGAACAGGATTTACGCGATATGGCATCGCTTATAAATGACTCCGAAACGACTGCTGACTACAATGACAAGCATTACAGTCAGACGCAGGTCATTACGCTTGAGAATTCCTGGGGGGATGTTATAGGAAGGACTGCAGCCAATGCGTTTCGGGGCGAATATGACGGCGGCGGTTTTTTAATAGCTAATTTAAGATGGACTGCGGCAGCCGTAACGGCAAACCCTTATGTAGCAGGTCTTTTTGGATATGTAATGGGTGACGCAAAAATAACAGGCGTCAACATAGTGATTGCAGTCGGTGGCTCGGCGCTCACCATTGGCGGAGACTCAATGGCAGCCCTTCATGCCGGCGCGTTGGCGGCAAATGTTCAGGGCTCTGTAAAAATTACAGATTGTTCTGTATCCGGCGGCGCTTGGAAGATTGAAAGCACCCTGACGCGAAAAGGCGGAGTCGGCGTCTATGTCGGCGGATTGATTGGTAGCATTGAAAACGCTGCGGCTGTATCTGTTACTGGTTCTTACTCTGAGGTGAATGTGGGTTTTGAGTCAAAAACCCGCATTACAGGTGTAGCCTCTAATCATAACTATTATGTTGGCGGCTTTATTGGGCGTTCATCGGTCTCTGCCGAAAATGCCGAGATAAGCAGATGCTATTCAAAGGGTAGCGTATCGGCTGACTCCACTGTTATTGAAAATGGCACTGCCGGTGCCAGCGTTTACGCCGGCGGTTTTATGGCGCAAATTGGCGGCGCCGTATCCGATTGCTACTCAACTGCGGAAACGGTTTACGGATACGGTTCCAGAAATTCATATGCTGGCGCTTTTGCCAACACGACATTCGACGGAAGTACAGTGACCAGATGCTACTCGGCAGGAACCATCGTGGATGTTAAGAGGGCAGGCTCTACGGCGACTACACGTGCGGATTTGTTTATCGGCGGCGGCACGACTGTCCCCGATCCCAATCCGGTTACCGGCTGTTATTACGGCTTGAATGTGGGATTATACAATCAATTGAACCGGCATGAGGTGCTCGATTTGCCCGCTAACCAGCTTAAAACACAATATGCGTTTGATGGGTTTGATTTTGACAATATATGGGGGAATAAGGGCGGCATAAACGGCAATATGCCCATATTAAAGGGTGTAGGAGAAGGAAGCCTTGCCTCAGAGTTAACCTTGATTTCCGGTATGATTACATCACATACGATAAATGTGGGAATGACAGGAATGGCGGTTGTGAGCCTTGCACTTCGGGATGCAACAGGAGAAACTTGGATAAATAACGAGGTGACATGGACATCTTCAAATACAGATATAGCAACGGTTGACGGAAACGGAAACATAACTGCAGTTTCCAAGGGCGGCCCAGTCAATATAACCGCAGCAGCAAAAGATAAAAGCAGTGTAACCGCAGTATGTACGGTGACCGTAACAGCTGCTTCTACTCCTTCTATAAATATAAACCCGATACAAAACGGAGTGTTGACAACGGGAAAGACGGGAACCGCGACATTTAGTGTAGCAACGGCAAATATTGCAAACTCCTCTGTACTCACAACCGTATATTGCTCGGATGCTCAGGGGTCTGTGGGAGCTCCGCCGGCAGGTGTAACAATAATCTCCTCCGCCGTGTCAGGCAATGCATCGACCGTTACCGTGTCGTCATCTGCGGCTACGGCGGTGGGCACATATTATTTTAAGCTGACCGGGGGAGGAGCAGAATCCAATGTGGCTGTCGTGACCGTGATTGAACCAATTCCGGACATAATCATACATCCGGAGCAAATCGGAGCTTTAATGGAAGGTATGCCGGGCACTGTGGTCTTTAATGTGTCAGCGGAAAACATTCAAGACGGAACTGTATTCGACATCATATTTTGTACAAACGCATCAGGCTCTGCAGGAGTTCAGCCTACCGGTCTTTCCATTATGGTGGCTCCCTTAGCCGATGGCGTGTCAACTGTTACAGCAGCCATGACAACTGCCGTGGCCGGCACATATTACTTTAAGCTGATCGGAGGCGGCACGGAATCCAATACGGTGGCAATAGCCGTGCTCTTAGGTGATCTTTTTTCAGGCGGCAAGGGAACGCCGGAGGATCCCTTTAGAATTTCGAGGGATCAGGATATAAGAGAAATGGTATCTCTTATAAACGCTTCCGATACCTCGGCGGAATATAGCGACAAATATTACAGGCAAACTCAAAGCATTGCTCTTACTTCTGCATGGGGAGCTGCGATAGGAGACACTGACGCCACTGCGTTTCAAGGAAAATATGACGGCGGCGGATATTCGATAACAAATTTCGGTTGGAGCAGCGCGTCAAAAACAACTAATCCTTATATCGGTGGACTTTTCGGTTATGTAGACGGAGAAGCTGAAATCAGCGGGGTAAATATTGTGATTCCCATTGCTGGAACAACGGTAAACCTCAGCGGATCCGGGTTGTCGAATTTTTTTGTCAGCGCTTTAGCTGCGAATATAAGAGGAACTACGGCGGTTATGGATTGCTCTGTAACTGGCGGCAGAATAAATGTGGTCAGTTCCATAAACCGTTCACGTTCAGTGGCCGGCAGGGTTGGTGGGCTTATTGCCTGTATTGACTCGGCTGCCTCAGGGGTGACAATAGACGGGTGCCATTCGCTGATTGATATAAACTTGAATGTTGCAAGAGAGATCACCGGACTGATCGCTAACCACACATATAACATGGGCGGGCTTATTGGAACCAGCCTGTCCGCTTCCACTACCACAAATAGATGCTATTCAAGGGGCAGTGTTTCGGGTAACGCAGGTGCTGTTGAAGGAACGCAGAACTACGGCGCTACCATTCAGGTGGGCGGGCTTATGGGTACGGCCAACGGTACGATAACCAACTGTTATGCGGCTGCGCCTTCGGTTTCCGCCATCGGTTCCAGAAACATATTCACCGGAGCTTTTGCCGGGACTGGTTCGTCGGGATACTCGATTTCAAGCTGCTACACAGTGGGAACTGAAATAAGCGCCGCAAGGGAGAATTCTCCTACGGGTAGCGCTATTATGGATGTATTCATGAGAGGCGGCAACAGTGAATCCATAACTAATTCTTACTTTGGTGAGATTACCGGCGCTACATCTAACGCCGCTTTGCTCACTGAGCTTGTTGGGGATGAGTTGCGTTCGCAGTATGCGTACAGTGGATTTGATTTTGCCGCAATTCCGGTATGGGGCAGCAAGGTTGGAGCCAACAACGAAATGCCCATACTGGGCGGAGTAGGCGAAGGTAATGAAATATCAACCTTAGCCTCCATCGTGGGCATGGCGGCTGACAGAACAATAGGGATAGGGGATTCCTGGTCGGCGGCTTCAAATATAATATTAAAGGACACCAATGGCAATGACTGGATCAATAATGAGGTAGCATGGTCTTCCTCTGATGAACGCGTGGCGTCAGTTGACAGCGATGGAATGATAAACGCTATGGCAATAGGAACGGCTGTAATAACAGTGGCTGCGCGAGATAAAATCAATGTCTATAAAAGCTGCGTGGTAAATGTGACGGCGACGAGTGAGCCGGATATAGAAATTTTGCCGGTTCAAAACGGAGTGCTGATAGCCGGAACGCCGGGAGAAGCGGTCTTTTCCGTCGTCACGATGAACATTGATGACGGGGCGGCTTTTAATGTAATATACTGCGCAAATGCAGACGGCGCACCCGGAAGCCAACCAGGAGGCATGACCGTCATGGCAGCCGGCGTGACCGGTGAAAGGTCTGTTGTTACAGTAAACGCAACGGGGGAAATCTCGGGCGGCATATATTATTTTAAACTGATTGGTGAAGAAGATGGAGAATTTGGCGGCGCAGAATCTAATGTAGCATCAATTGTTGTAAGCTCGGCCGCTCCCGCGATAACGGTGGAGGCGCCCCAAATGGGAGAGGTAAAAGAGGGGACGGCAGGAATGGCATCATTTAACTTGACAACCGCGAACATAACAAGCGGCGCACCCATTGTCCCAATATACTGTGACAACGAGGGGAACGACATAGGGGCGCCTCCGAACGGGATAATTATTACGGCTCACGCCGATTTAGTGACAGTAACGGTTTCACCGGAGTCCGTGACCGGAACCTATTACTTTAAACTCGCGAGCTGTGGAGCGGAGTCCAATTTAGCATCCTTAGTCCTGACTCCCGCTCCCAGAATAAATATTGCAACAATCCAGAGTAAATTGTTGGTTCAAGGGATTGCGGATGCGGCGGTGATTGATGTGATAGCGGCTAATATTCCCGACAATACGCCTCTTGAGGTGATATATTGCACAAACAGTGCCGGAGAACCCGCAAGCCAGCCGGTTGGAATAACAATTACCGCAAACGACATAGTCGGTAATACATCAAAGATCTATGTAACCACAACAGAAATTGCGGCGGCAGGTATGTATTACTTCAAGCTTACGGGCGGAGAAGCGGTTTCTATTAATACAGGCGCGGTAGTCATCAACGAGGCGACAATAACCATAGGCAGACAAATGGGAAATGTGACCGAAAGGGTGAATGGAAGAGCCACCTATGAGGTTGAAACAACATATATTCCAAACGATACCGCTCTTGATGTGCTGTACTGCAACGATGCGGCGGGAACCGTCATAATAAATGAGCCCCCCGCAGGCGTGGACATATCCGTTTCCGACATATCAAATAACACATCTCTGATTACCGCACTAACCACAACGGACACAGCCTCGGGCACATATTTTTTCCGCTTAACAAGCGGAAACGCAATCTCCAACACTGCAGTGTTGAATATCATTTCCCGTGGAGCTTCCTCCGATGTGGTGGCACTGATATCAGCCTTAGACAACAATGCGGCTTATTACCCGCAGCTGAATTGCATTGCATTAACACAAAGCGCCGTATTGGGATACAGTGCAGAGGTACCGAGCGGAACCGCTATGATTATTCCAAGCGGGATGACATTAACAATTTCGGAAGGCATAACATTAACAGTTTCGGAGAACTCCGGTCCTCTTGTTCTTGAAGGAAACGGCTCACGGGTGGAAACTTACGGCATCTTGAATGCGTCAAACGGTGAGTTGTCCATAGCGGACGGGGCAATGATTGGTGTCTTCGGCTTAGGCGGGCTGTCGTACGATGGAGTGAATATCGTGGGTACGAAAGACGCACCGTCCGTATTTACCCTGGGTGAAGGAGCAAACATGAACATGACCTGCTTGCCGAGCGGTAATGTATGCAGGTATTCCTTTACAGGAGTATTTAGGCAAAATATTGATCATACAATTGACGGCGGAAGAAAAATAATTAGCCTTCAAGGCGCATCCCTAATCGTGGCGGGTGGCGTTTCCTTGACTTTAACGGGAACTGCAGCCGAAATGGACAGCACATCTTCTATTTTTATAGCAGAGAGAAGCAAGCTTGCGGTTAATTCCTTATCTTCCATAAAAGCGGATAAGGGTGCCGTAATCAAAGCGGAAAGCGCCGGTGGTCTGGTCACAGACGGAGGGAGTCAAGCTGCAGGGGTTATGGGGAGCGATGGAATGGGGCACTGGCTGCAGGTGCCGGGCGCACCTGTTAATCTGATGGCAAGTGGCATTACACAAACCTCACTAACCTTGAGCTGGACTATCCCCGAAGGAAGTGTAACAGGCTACAGCGTGTATATGAACCGTTCAAAGTTTCAAGCTGAACTCACCGCGACAAGCTTAAGCTTTTCCGGATTAGCTCCATATACCTCCTACACATTTGAGGTGACCGCTGACAATAACGGGGTCAGCAGCGAACCGGCTGTGCTTTCTGTCCGAACCCTATCTGCCAGCGGCTTGCCTGGAAGCGGTGGAGGTGGGGGAAGCAGTGGCAGGGGAGGAAGCGTCACAAGCGTGGGAATCAATATACCGTTGATAGCGGACACGCAGCCTACCGAAGCCGGAAAAGAATCCAGAGAGGCGTTTAAGGATGTACCCGGTCACTGGGCGTATGTTTCAATCATGGCACTTTATGACTTGGGAATTGTGAATGGCGGCGGTGATGGAGATTTTTATCCGCAGAACAATATAACGCGCGCTGAATTCATAAAGATGACACTTTCCGCATTTGACATTCAGCCGTCCAGTAAGGGAGAAATCTCTTTTGCCGACATTGATTCCGGTGAATGGTACGCTCCATGGGTAGTGGCGGCAGCTGAGGCAAAAATCATCACCGGATATACAAATGGCTTGTTTGGCGCAAACGATTTTATCACACGGGAGGACGCGGCAACGGTGATTTCCCGAGTCGCTGGAAGCTCTTACGGCCTTCAACCCGCAGATAATATGGTTTTCATGGACGAGGATAATATAAGCGAATACGCCAAGGAAGCGGTTGCGTTAATGAAAACCGCTGGCATAATAAGCGGCTATCCTGATGGAACATTTTTACCAAAAAACAACTTAACGCGCGCCGAATCCGCCAAAATGATTGAAAAAGCAATTGAAATTTATGTATCAAAATAATGACAGGAGATGGGAAGCATAGTGAAAATTAAAAAAATTATAGCTTTGGCAATTTGTATTACGGTGGCGGGCAGCCTGTTAATTTCGTGCAGAGGCGGTAACGGAGGAGGAATAATCCAGGAATCACCTGTTACGCAGCCGGGAGAAACATCGTATCCAATCAATACAGATAGGACGCTGACCTATTGGGTTGATTTGCAAGGAAGCATCAGCGCGAATTACAAGAGCATCACTGATACACCTTTAGGAAAAGAACTGGAAAATGAAACCGGGATAAAGGTTCAATATATACATCCACCGGCTGGCCAAAGCGATGTCGATTTTAATCTAATGATAGCGTCCGGCAACCTTCCGGACATAATAGAGATAAAGTGGATAACCAGATATACGGGTGGCCCTGAAAAGGCTATTGCAGAAAACATTATCATTCCCTTAAACGATGTGTTTAAAAACTACGCTCCGAATATGACAAAGTATATGGAGGCAAATCCTAATGTTGAAAGGGCCGTGAAAACGGACAGCGGTAAGTATTTCGCTTTTCCCTTCGTACGCGGAGATGATATATTACTGACCTCGTACGGACCCGTTGTTCGCAAGGATTGGCTGGATGAGCTGAATTTACCGCTTCCCGAAACCATTAGCGACTGGCACGCCATGCTTACTGCATTCAAGGTGCAAAAGGGAGCCACGGCGCCCTTTGCGGTAAGTAAGGATCAAGGAACCTTTTTTATTCTTGCAAACGGCCTATTTTCAGGAGCATATGGGTTAAAAAAAGAATTTTTTATAGACGATGGTCAAGTCAAATACGGAGCGTATTTGCCGGAGTATAAAGAACTGCTGGCGACCCTGCAAAAATGGTACTCGGAGGACTTGATTGATAAAGGCATAGGAACAACGGACGGCAAGGCTATGGACTCCTATGTATTAAACGGCCGGACAGGGGCCTTCGCATGCTATCCCGGTTCAACACTTAGTAAATATGTGCCTGCATTTGAAGCACAGGACTTAAATGCGGAGCTTTTGCCGGTGCAGTTTCCTGTTAAGAACCGGGGAGACGCAGTGAAATATACATCAATGGTACACCCTGTGGACGCATCGAATCAATTTACGGCAATCACCGCGAAATCCCAAAATGTTGAGCTTGCGGCGCGTTTCCTCGATTACGGCTACACCGAAAAAGGGAATATGTTGTACAACTTTGGTGTGGAAGGCGAAAGCTATAATATAATCGATGGATACCCCAAAATGTCTTATTTTGTAATGAACCATCCAGAAGGCTGGTCGGTTTCGCAGGCGTGGTCCGCATATGCAAGAGCAACCTACAGCGGCCCTTTTGAGCAGCGCAGGGAGTATATAGAGCAATATTGGATGCTGCCAGGCCAAAAGGAAGCTTTTACCGCGTGGAACAGCAGTGAGGCCGTAAATCATATTTTGCCTCCGGTTTCAATAAGTGAGGGTGAAAGCGCACAATTTTCAAGCATTATAAACAATGTTAAGACTTATGTCGACGAATATAGCTTAAAGGTGTTATTGGGAACGGAATCTCTTGACAATTTTGATGCGTATATCACGCAATTAAAAAGCTTTGGAATTGAAGACGCCATTAAAATGCAGCAAAACGCATACGACCGGTACATGAACAGGTAAGGAATTTATATTATTTTTCAATTCGCAACAAGGAAATTGTTTAATTCGAATTGACATTAAAATATATACAGTGAAAGGCTTAGATGACCATGGATATGAATACAAGAACCGAAAAAAGGGGGATAAGCTTGGGAAGTAGAGCAAAGCATACATGGACGCTCATAAAAAATGAGAAGTCGCTGTACATCATGATTATCCCGGTGTTGCTGTACTATATTATATTCTGCTACATCCCAATGGGCGGGGCAATAATATCCTTTAAACATTTTTCACCGGCGCAGGGACTATGGAACAGCCCGTGGGTTGGTTTCCAATGGTTTGAGGAGTTCTTCCGTTCGCCGTATTTCGCGCGGACATTTACCAATACGCTGCGCATAAGCCTGGCGACCATTTTATTTGGATTCCCTGCGCCAATACTATTTGCTCTGCTCATAAACGAGCTTCATGGAACAAAATTCAAAAGAATTGTGCAAACATTAAGCTATATGCCGCATTTTGTGTCATTGGTCGTAACATGCGGAATGGTAATTGAATTCACAAGATATAACGGAGTAATTACGCAGGTTCTGGGTATATTTGGCTTTCCGCAGAAAACGATGTTGCAAGAACCCAACTTATTTATGCCGGTTTATGTAATATCAGGAATATGGCAGGAGGTCGGATGGGGCTCGATAATTTATCTGTCGGCACTTGTGGGAATAGACCAGCAGCTGTATGAGGCGGCAAGAATAGACGGAGCCGGAAGAATAAGGCAAACTATAAACATCACCCTGCCATGCCTGCTTCCAACGATAATCATAATGCTTATCTTAAGAATCGGCGGACTAATGAATGTGGGCTTTGAAAAGATTATTCTGTTGTATAATGACGCCGTTATGAGCAAAGCAGATGTGATATCATCGTATGTATACAGAAAAGGCTTATTGGAAGCTAACTGGAGTTACTCTACGGCGGTGGGGCTGTTCAACGGATTAATAAATTGCATACTGCTTATATCTGCAAACACAATAACCAGGAAGTTTGCAGACACAAAATTGTGGTAACAGGGGAGGATTTATATGGGCTTGGAGTACACAAAAAACGAAAAAATATTTAATTATTTCAATAAGGCATTTTTGACGGCGTTATTGTTTGTTATAGCATATCCCCTTTACTATATACTGATGGTATCATTTTCAGAGCCGATGCGGCATATGGCACATCAAGGAATACTGTGGAACCCTTTAGGTTTTACATTTGATTCTTATAAAACGGTTTTGCAAAACTCAATGATTGGTATAGGATACAGAAACACAATAGTAATTGTGATAGTCGGAGTGGCACTGAATTTGACACTGACAAGCTTTGGCGCGTATTTTTTATCCAGACCAAGGGCTGTATTCCAAAAGCAGGTAATGTGGATAATAGTGTTTACAATGTTTTTCAGCGGAGGGCTTATACCCTTTTACTTATTGGTAAGGGAGCTGGGTCTCTATGACACTCTGTGGTCATTGATATTACCGAACGCGATAGGCACATTTAACCTGATTATTATGAGAACAGCATTTATGTGCATACCGTACAGCTTGGAGGAATCCGCGAAAATGGACGGAGCGGGACATTTTACCATCTTGTGGAGAATAGTGATGCCGCTGTCGCTGCCTACAGTCGCGGTGATTATCCTATACTATGGAGTGCATCATTGGAACGCCTGGTTCAATGCGATAATTTTTATTAAAAATCGGAATTTATATCCATTGCAGCTAGTGCTTCGTGAAATACTGATTGTGAATGATACGGCATCAATGACAAGCGGGGGAAATGCCGCGGATACACAGATGGTAAGTGAAACGATTAAATATTCGACAATGGTAATCGCAACCTTTCCGATATTGTGTTTATATCCGTTTTTACAGAAATACTTTGTCAAAGGAATTATGATAGGCGCCGTGAAGGGATAGTACATAATCTTAAGTGATGATTGAGAGGGGTTCATTATGAAGCTTAAAAAAGTATTCAAAAAATTTATTTGTCTGACAGTGGTTTTAGCAGTGGTTGCTACACCTCTTGGCTTTTCCCATGCGGAAATCTCCCTGTCTTCCGCGCTGATACTGGATTTGCAAGCCTTTAATGTTATAGAGGGGGATGTGGACGGTGGGGAACTTGGAAAAAATATTACACGCGCGGAATTTTCCGAAATGCTGCATAAGCTTTTGAACTCAGACGATCAGTCTTTAAGCGGCAGCGCCTCAAAATACGCGGATGTTCCGGGCGAACATCGGTACTTGCCGGCGATAGGCTTTTTGACAGCAATGGGAATCATTGACGGGGATGTAGACGGAAATTTTCACCCGGAAAGAAACCTGACTGTTTTAGAAGCGTCCATCATGCTGGTAAGGCTCTTGGGATATGAGCCTCAGGCCAAGAACTACGGCGGCTATCCTGAAGGATACTTGATTTCGGCGGGGTACTGCAGGCTCTTAAATGGCGTATCAACGCCTGCTAACGAGCTAATAACATATTGCGAGTCGTTGTATATGATTTTTAACGCGTTGAATGCAAACCGCCTAATTACCAGTCACTACCGTTCCGATGGAGCTCACACATTGAAATCCGGAGATACCCTTCGAAATTATTTGTTAAATAAGGAAGATGATACCTTCAAGGTTCGCGGCGTTGTTACGGCAAACTATGATTCATGGCTTCTTGCCCCTAATGTCAATCTGAGGGATGATGAAATTATGATTGATGATGTTGTAATACGTGCGGGAAATACGGATGCCGCATCTTATTTGGGTCTTACGGTTGACGCTTATGTAGTATTGGAGGAAAGCACAAATAAGTATATCATTAAATCAATATTACCCGATGAAAGAAACAATATCATTGATATTATTGAGAATAAGGATATTATCAGCCTAACAAACGAAGAGGTTTCCTATGAGCAAAACAAACAAATCATTACGAAAAAAATTGCGCCCAATGTCGATTTATTATATAATGGCCTGCCGCGGGATTGGGCAAGTATAAACACGGAAGAACTCATGGAAGGATATATTACATTCATCTCAAATGATGGGGGCAGCGAGTACAATGTGCTGCTTTTTAACGAATATCAAAGTTTTGTGGTCAGCTCAGTCAATCCTGAATCATACCGGATTAATTTTTCGCATGATAAGCGTTTAAACGGCAAATCCGGTATCATTTTAAAAGATGACAGAAACATATATCTTAAAAGCTATATATATGATGCGGACAACAATCCGGTGGCAATTGAGGATATAACTCCGGGGGATACAGTGAGCATATTTATTGATGTGGATGAAACCTTAATCAAGGTATATGTGTCAAGAAGCCAAATTGACGGTATAATTGAGGAATTTTCTTTAGACCCCGGGTTTATAGTAATTGGCGGTGCAACCTATGATTTAGGAAAATCATTTGCACAAGAGAGTGGTTTTAACAAGTTTTTGGGCAAGGAAGTGACCATAAATTTAGATTACAGGGGAAATGTGGTATATGTTAGCGAAGGAGTGCTTTCTGATTTGAATTATATTGCACTTCTATCTGTGAGGGATAGAACAATGCAAAGCCCCTTAGCAAAGGTTTTATACGGCAATGTGTTCTCCGACAGCGAGGAAGAACCGTCTCCGGATTCATACTCAGGATCGGTTCCGGCTATCGCAGCAAAAAATAAAGGCATCGGCACCCTGGAATTTGCCGACCGGGTATCCTTTGAGGATGAAACGGGCATAAGATCATTAAAAACAAATGAAATCACACCGTTTTTTCAGGCAATGCTTGACGAAAGGACAAATGTCGGCGGAACCGCAATAAAATCCACCTCCCTGCCCCTTAAGTATCAGCTTAACGCAAAGGGACAGATAACTCAGCTTACGGCTCCTAAGCTTGTCGGTCGAGACTGGCAGGTCGGAAAGAAATATAACGCGTATGAAAAAACATTTTCAGGCGATGTGGGCAACGGCGCTTACGGAATCAGAAACCGCACCATCGCGCTGTGCCTGCCTCAGATAAACCAGGAATCCGAAGACGATAATTATTTAGCGGACATTGAGCTTAATAACAATCAATTCTACTCGATAGAAGGCTATGACTTTGACGAGGACAGCGCCTGTGTGGCTTTGATTGTAATCAGTGCGAGCATGATATATGATGTTCCCGGCAGCTCCATTTCAAAGTACGGGATTGTTTATAAAATGAGTAAAAAGCTGGATGAGGAGGAAAAAGAAAGAACATTCGTAAAAATAATCACATCGAAAGGCCCGGAGGATTTCTTTGTATCCGAGCACGCGGGAGGATATAATTTTAGCGGGCTTAGAACCGGACAGTTAATAGAATATTCTCTGAACAACAGTAATGAGCTTGATGCGTATACTCTTATACAGCATCTTGATTCGTCTGTGTTTAAAGCTTATACTTCTATTGACGTCAACTCCGAGGTGTTTGTGGGTGATATTGCGGATGTTCGGTATAATCGAGTATCCGAATTGCTGAACCGCAAGGTCGATATTATAAATATGAGCGATGGCATGGGTTTTTCAAAGAATTATGATGTTCAAATCAGCAGCCCGCCTCCAGTTTTTGTGTACAACTTAAAAAATGATACCGCAAGGCTTGGCACTCATGACGAGTTTATGGATAATGCGTTGTATGTTGTGGTGTATGCGACCAGCGTAAGCAGCAGCGACCCACGCGTTGTGCCTCGGGCTATTGTGATAGTCCAATGAAAGTAAAGGAGAACGGATATTTATGAAAAGAAGAATATTAGCACTAATATTGGTTATGGTTTTCTCGTTTGCTTTAACACCGGCTTCGATGGTATTTTCCAGTAAAGATACCAACGCTTCAGGGCTGTTAGAGGAATTTGGGTTTACGGATGAATACCTGGAATATTTGCAGGATAATCCAAAAGCGCTGCTTGAGCTGATGGTTGATATGGGCTTTGAAATAGACGATTCCGCGGAAGACATAGACGAATGTGAGGATATTTACTGTGACCATATCTCTGACGAAACTTTGGAGGAAAATGGCGAAACGCCAAAAGAAAGTTTGGAAGAATCCATGAAAATTCAAGCCGAGGCGTCTATCGAACCCATGTCTGAACAAAGCGAGGGGTATACTTCCTTCGCTATGCAGGGAATTATTGATGCCTTTGCTTTCAGCAAAGACCCTGATTTGCAGGTAAGCTTTGACTTTAGTAATTTTGAATTTGTCGAGCCGAGAAATTATCCTATGGATGAGGAATTATTCGGCGTTTGGGATCCGGTGATAAACGATTTCGTGCGCGAAAGCAAGTCGTTTAATCTTCAAGGACCCACCGGAGCTTTAGTAGGCGGACGAATAAGAGTGATGACTGTTCCGCTTTTGGATTATGACTATGTATCGCCGTATCCCGGGGTGAATTTGAATTCGGTCAAGCAAGCTGCTATAGAGGGGAATTATGCTAAGGCTAAGGATGAATTATATAAATATTATCAAAAGAAATTAGAGGCGCGCGGCGTAACAAATGCGGCTTCGGCAGATCGTCAAACCCGCTTGCGTGCCAATCTTCTTCTGCAAAATATGCACCTTGCCAACAGTAGTTACGCGAATGTAGGCGACATCATCTATATGGATTATTTAGGAAGCGATTTTAAGCAAATAACTTTTGAAATGACGGAGCAGGCAGTTCGGTTTATGACCGAGCGAAACACCTACAACTGGCTTATGCCCGTCCAGATTTTAGCGGTAAACAAGGACGGATATGAAGCGGAATTTTTAAAGGGAGCAAAAGGGGAGGATGGCTACTATCCTGTTTTGGGAGAATCTCCTTATTTGGAAGTAAAAGTAGGAAACACAACGAAATATATCCCGGCGAAGTATATTACATACACGCGGGCAGGCAATCCATACGCCAATCAAACTTTTGGCGATGATCCTGCTATCTATGCCTGCGAATCCAGAACCTCTATAAGAACCGCCGCCAACACCGACCCGCACAGCATGATGAAGCTGCCCGTGGATGAGGGAACAAAAAGAACATATATCATGTTCGACCTTCGTCAGGGCATGAACGCCGGAGAGCAAATTTCCTCCGCCACCTTGATTATGCGGGGCAGATTCTATCCGGCAAATGATGGGGTACAGCCTGCCGTTGCCAATCCGCCGCATCCCAATTACAAGAAAAGGATTGTGGCACTCACTCTTGGCAATGTAGGTTGGACGGATAAAGCCAGAACAGGCGCGGATGCTCCTATGGAAGAGCTGTATTTCGGCAATCAATCAATATTTAATGTTGCGTTCTCCTACGAAGGTGAATACGGAACTGCATGGAGACAGCCTATCATCAATGACGGAACCGACCCGGTTTTGAGCCGGGGAGGAAATCCGCCGCCACGCTTTGAGGAGGACATATCCAGAGGCAGCAGTTGGTATAGCATAATGAACAATCAATTTTTGGCATCCGGTAATCAGCTTTACGCACAGACATTTATTATGTATTTGCAGGATTGGATTATGAAAACCTACAACCGTTACACAGGAGGGCCGGGCGTAACCTATCCGAGAACCTCAGGCGGAAGAAATATTCCGGGCTTGGTGGGCGGAGGCTGGAGAAAGGGCTTGGATTTGCACAGCCGTTCCTCCAATTGGCCGGGAACGATTTCCCGCCTGATGGGATCCAAAACCAGTCCTTCTCCTATGACGGCGGAGATATTTACGGTATTTTTGAAGTATGCATGGAGCATGGGAGAAACTCACTCGCAGTACTGGACCAATCAGGAGGCGGGAAACAACTGGGGTACAGCGTCTACCAATGGATGGTTTCAAATCATGGGGAACTATCCCGAGTTTTTTGCCATAGACAACCCGGTTTATGACAAAAACGGTGAAATGCTGCGGGACAGTTGGATTAACATACTGATGGAGCGGATTGATGAAAACACCGGCAATATGGTGTTTGATGATGGTGCGTGCTGGGAGCTTGCCGCCGGTTATAACCAATATGCGATAACCACAATGTTTGGTCCAAGGAATACGGCTGAATCCCTGCAGTTTGACCTCCAATTTTCTGATGTGTTAATCCAGCGCATGGTTGATCTTTGCCGCGCCCTTATGATTACGACCGCCCCCGGCTGGAGAAACACACAGATAGGGGATGGCGGTGCGTATAGCAAAAGCAGCAATTTCAGGTCGGATATAGCCAAGGCGGGATATTGGCTGGAGCACCACCCTGTATGGGGACCGAAGGTTCAGGATATAGTATGGGTGGCGACCAGAGGAGATGAGAAAAACAGTAAGGCGAGAGGCACCCCGCCTGATTTCACCTCATACAGGTATTGGGATTCCCGAAAGGTTGTGATGAGAACCGGTTGGGACACCAACGCACTTTTCCTGTACACAAGCGCGGATGCCAACGACGGCTCCCACGGGCATTGGGATGATAACAATATTATTGTCGCAGGATACGGAGACAGCTTACTTTCGGACTCAGGCTTTTATGCTTACGATTCTGCAGGAATGAATCTTGAAATACGATGGCTGTATTCAAGCCGAGCGCATAATGTGATGCAAATGAACGACTTTTCCTCGAAGTCACACGGCTCGTCTCATGACAAAGCCTTGCCTATCACAGACGGCAGCGCCTTAGACCAAAATGGAAGACGAGGACTTCGTTTGGGAAACATAATGGAGGCAACCGTTTTGAACGACGCTTATGATTTCAGCAGAATTTATTCGCATACTTATAAGGATTTAACCTATCGGATTGATCCGGTAATTCTGCCAGGCAAGGGGGACGGCTCCATTCCTCACGATGACGGAATGGATTATAAACGCAATATATTGTTTGTCCGCCCCAACTTCTGGATTATTTCGGATCATATGGATCCCGTGGGAGAGAATATAGGCAAGGTAAATAAATATTCTCAGCTGTGGCATATGATGCCCGAGGCTGGGATTTCCATTGACGGCTGCATAGGACCGTTTGAAAACAACACCGTGAAGATGGACAGCCGGGTGGCCAACACTGTATTTGTTACGGAAGCGGGAAACGGAACCATACGCTCAAACAGGGTTGGAGGTGCGAATCTGATGGTTGTGCCTGCCGACATAGACAGCGTTGAGCCCATGCTTCTTTGGGGAAGGGTTCATGCCGGCACAGGCTTGTTTAACTCGCCCTACGGAGTTTTTGAAAAGCAGGTTAAAGGCACGACAAGCATGGATACAATCCTGTTCCCCACAAGACCGGGTATCTCGTATTCTGTAGATCCGGCGCCTCTTGATATAGGGGTGGGTAAAGGGGAGGCCTCTGCCTTTAAAGCAAATGTAAAGGACACCTCGGGCGTGTCAAATGAGCAGTATGAATTTTCTTATTATATACTGCATGATTTGAGCAAAAAAAGAGACATTGCTTTTGGAAGCACTACAACTGACGGGGAATTGGTATATTATGAAAAGGACTTGAATAACGGCCGTCCCCGCCGGATTATTTTAAGAAACGGCTCCTATATAAAGGATGAAACTGAAGAAATGTTTGCGGTGCAGGATCGGGGCGGTAAAACAATACCGGAGCTGTCGATTGAGTGGAACGGCGCAAGATTGTCTCTTGTAAGCTCGCCGAATATTGAAAATGATAACCGGTCTATCCGCTATGAAGAAATTGACGACAGATATGAAAGTGTTGTGGATTTGACAGATATTATAATTTACTCATCGGTGAGGCCCGTCGTGGTTACGATGAACGGAACGCCGCAGTCGTACAGTTATAAAGACGGATATGTGTACTTCAATTCCACTCCCCCCACAGGAGGCCGGCCGGATATCACTCCCCCGCCTATCAGCCCCACTTCTCCGACTAATCCACATGGCGGCGGTCGCGGCATTTCATCACCCATCAACCCCGCGAATCCAGATAGCACTGGCACTTCCGGTGGCACGGAGCAACCGAATAATCCAGACGCTTCTGACAAGGACAAAATGAAGGAGCAGGCAGCAGGATTATGGTCGGAGCAGGAATTGGTGTATCTGATTGACCATGGCATTGTAACCGGCTCGGACGGCTCGCTTAACTTGAACACTCAGATCTCACGGGCGGAATTTACGGCAATGATCCTGAGAATGCTGGGAACAGAGCTTAAAAGTTCATGGAGCGGAAGTCTATTTGATGTTTCTGATGATGAATGGTATACTGATATTGTGCATACGGCGTTTGACATTGGTCTGATAGAAGGCAGCGGCGGATACATTCGCCCAAACGATCCTATAACCCGTGAGGAAATGGCTAAAGTGCTGATTATCGCTTATTGTATGTCTTCTGATGGTGCTGTAAGCGAGGAACCGCACAGCTTTACGGATCATGACGAAATAAGCGGATGGGCGACAGATTATATAGACAAGGCTTATTCTTTGGGGCTGATAGTCGGATATGAGGACGGGTCCTTCGGTCCGAAGCAAAACGCAACTCGTGAACAGGCGATGGTTATGACTTTTCGGTTAATTCATTCCTTAGGGGTTGATTAAAGAAATCCTGAAAAAGCAAAAGTAATGATGAGGAAAAATGGCAAATACCTTCTCCGAAATTATCATTATCGGAGTGGTCGGATTTGGATTGGGATCAAGCTGCGTATTTGCTGAAAAAAACGGTAGGAAAACGCTTCTATTGAAAAAGACTGAACAAATCGGGCATAAATTTATAAATAGCTATGATTATGGACGAGGCTGGGGCATTGCCCCAGCCTTTGGTTTCACGGCAAATCGGTTCTTAAAGATAATACTTCAGCCTTGCTAAAAAATGCAGTCACAGTAAGCCTTCATCAGGAGTGGAAGAATCAATACGCAATTAATAGTGTTTATGTTAAACTAAGATCCAAAAATAGCATGTTTTGCAACTGAAAAGCGGTCCACTACATACTAAACCTTTCGGGTAATATAATATTTACCCGGAGGTATGTGAGGGTATGAAAATGTTAGTGGATAAATTACATATAATCGGACTAAAAGAAAATAGTTTTTCCAACTAAAATAATCCGCCTCCGGCATATACTTGGGGCTTCTTCTTAAAATATCATAGCTGAAATCAATACAACTTACATAACCGGTAATTCCTAAAATCTCCAATCCACGATGTACTGCGCCAACATCATATCCTGCATCAAGTGCCAGTCTTTTTATATTCATGCCGGTCTCATTTTGGATTTTTTTAACATGCTCTAAGATTATATTTTTTACGCTCTTGATTAATGAACTATCGCTTACAACAGACTCGCCCGTTGCAATCCCTTTTTCTACTTTGTCAACAGAACGATTATCCGATAGTCCCTTAAATTTCAATTTGTTAAATGAATTACCCTTAAAGTGCGTATAAGATAATAATTACAATAGTTTTAGGAGCTGTATCGCAAAATTATGATACAGCTCCTTAGTTTTAATATTTATTTGTTGTTTATATATTTTTTTCTTCATTCTCCCTTATTCCAGGATAGTTTTTATCAAGCCATTCATTTCTAAAGGGATTAATGCCCTCTGCAATTTCCTCGGGTTTATTTGATAAAACCCATGATTTTTTGCGATAAAAAGGATTTTTAAAGGTATTGGTAATCCGTTTACTGTTTTCAAGACTGTCCATACAGGCACGAATACAGCCTTTTGCACCGCAAACTGCGAAATAGCCGACATGTTTCATAACATAATCATAATATTCAATTACTGATTTATTATTATTATCGTTAAAAGTAGCCCCCCATTGTGCTTGTGCCATTGGGTAACATAAACGATAGGCTTCCTCTTCGCTCATGTTTGAATTCTTGACCTCAAACTCCATATTCGGAAATGATTTTTTTAGAAAAGGTGAAATTTCATTATTAAACCCATGATGTGTCAAGGTGCAACGTCCCATTTGCACATTGCCGTAATATACTTTCTTTTCACCATAATCGATCTCGACCTTGCTTAATTTATCATTAACAGGAGGAACAGCATTTCCGGGGCATTTTCTAACACAGGCACCGCAATGTGAACATATAGTGCCTGTTTCCAATATTGGATCCGGTTTAAGCTTTGCATCAGTAAATATTAAACCAAGTCTAAGTCTGGGTCCAAATTTTTTATTTAGAAAAACCTTTGAATGCCCAATTTCACCAACACCCGTCCCTGCAGCAACCAATCTTATACTTGTAACAATGTTCGGCGGCAGCTTCCCGGGGGCAACAGGCTCCATAGCCGGATTTCGTTCCGGCACACCCGGATAATGAGGCACCGCCTCCCAGCCGAAATCTTCAATAAATCTGGAAAGTTCATATGTAAGTCTTGGGCGTATTGTTGTATTTAACCTGTTATAAGAATAAAAAGTGTAATTATGCCAATGTGTCCCCTCTTCTATTCCCCTATACGATCCCCTTGGTATACGCATAACAATTGCAATGACGGATTTTGCGCCGGGAAAATAGTTTTTTACAGACATGAGGGGGGGAGCGTTATCAAACCTTTCAATGTTCCCGATACCGATATCATCAATTCCCAACTCTTTTGCTTTATCTTTAATCATTTTAGAGGTTAATAACATCATCTTCACCCGCATTCTTTTTATAGTTCCCATTGATATCCAATGCCCATTCTTTTGATTGTCTGAATTGATTTTCAAAAATGTTTTTCACTAATGATTCCTTTTCAAGATGCTGCAAACAAGTGCGGTTGCATAATGCCGCTATTCTGTCCGGTTTGCCTGAGGTGATGAATCTATTTGGCACAGCACCATTTTTACACTTGGCACAAAGGGAATAGTCAATCCTTGCAACTTTCATTTTTTTACCGCAAATTTCAACCGTTTCATATTCAGTCTTAGATATTGCGCCTAAAGGACAAGCATCGGCACATTTGCCGCATTCATCACAAATTTTGTCTTCTAATATTGGGGAGGGTTCGATTAGGGCATCTGTTATAATCATATGGAATCTTTGCCTTGAGCCAAACTCAGGGGTAAATACCATACCGCTCCATGAAATTTCTCCAACCCCGGTTGCAACAGCCGCATAGTTAAAATCAGGATGGACATTAGGAGCAGGTCGGTCTTCACTGACAGACACCCCTTGTGCAAACACTTCGGTTGGATTAGGAAAGATAGGAACAGCCTCCCAGCCGTCGTCCTCCAAAATCCTTGTTAAATCATAGCAATCTGTAGTTAAAAAGTGATCCTCTAATCCATGTCTTGTGAAGAACTGATAATCGCTGAAATTTGTCCCCTCTTCTATTCCTCTTAATGTACCGCGGCAAATCCGTTTCCCTAAAAGTATAACCGTATTACCCTCTGGAAAAATCGAAAACGGGTTATACTTTGCCTCCACTTCCCTAAACCTGGATTTGTCAGCAAATCCTAATATATCGATACCGATTTTTTTGGAGAAAGCAATTAACTTTTGTTTTATATTTTCCATAACAATCTCTCCTTTAATTTATATATTAATTCTTTTGTATATATTTTACCTAAAAATATTTTTATAATCAATTAGTAAACCAATCTAAATTATTAACTTTTCGATACTTTACTTTATAAAAACAATATGATAAAATACATTTATTAAAACAAAGAGGTGTTTTTTTGAAATTAGATAATATTATAGTAAATTCTTTATATATAATTAAGTCAAAAACCTGCCCGAAAGTTTTTAATGTCGCTCCCAGAAATCATCATAGCCTATCATATAGATTAAGGGGGGAGAACATTATTTACAACAAAGGAGTAAAAACATTTTCCAATGCTGATACAATAACCTTTGTTCCCAAAGGGATAGCCTATACACATCGCATTGTTTCCGATTCGGAGCAAATAATTATTCACTTTACCACAAAAGACTGCATAGGAAATTCTATTACAATCTTTAGGCCACCCTTATATGACATTAAAGAACTATTTACTTTCTTATATAATCAATGGGAATTAAAACAAAAGGAAAATGATTTGCAATGTATGTCTATTTTCTATAACATTTTAAGTTTAATTGAAACAAAGACTTCCCTAAGTAAGTCCTGTAAAAAAAATAAATTCCTTAAAGAGTCCATAGAATATATTCACGCTAATTACAGAAAAAGTGACTTTAATATTTCATCGATTTATGAACAGATATATATTAGCTCGGCTTATTACCGCCGAACATTTAAGAAAGTTTATCATTGTTCACCTATTGAATATTTAAAAAAACTAAGAATAAATTATGCTAAACAACTTTTACACAGTGGGTATTATAGCATAGCTCAAATATCCGAATTATCAGGTTTTTCAGCACCAACTTATTTTAGCTATGAATTTAAAAAAGCAACAGGTTATCCCCCAACAAAATATAATAAGCTGTAACATATAAAGGGGCTGTATCACAATAGCCAACAAAAAAGGCAGAGAATCTTGATCTGAAAGTTGAGGAATTTCCGCTTTTTTGGTGTAATTTAATTATGAATAATAACATAAAAACACAAAATAATTATAAGCGCCAAATATCCTCACACCTAAGTGCCTTAGCGACAGCTTCGGGCATAAATTGTTCAATAGCATTTGGGTCGTTATAAATGTCCTTGCTTGGTGCGTTTTCAAAAATATAAGTTAAATAAGCGTAAGGATTTAAGCCATTTTCTTTGGCCGTTTCAATTAAGCTGAGCATAATTGCACTTGCCTTTGCTTCGCGCGGAGTGTTTGTAAACAAAAAGTTTTTGCGGTCTATTACAAAAGGCTTTATGCCTCGTTCGGCTCGGTTATTGCTGATTTCAAGCCGCCCGTCTAAAAGATAATGTTCTAAATATTTGCGCTGCCCAACGGCATAATATATCGCCTTCCCGGTCTTTTTCCGGCAAGGTCTTTAATGTCTCATCAAATTTCTACCGCACATGCGCCCAGCAACCTACTACCGTTATGTTACCCGGCAGGGAGTGGTATCCGCCATATCCGTCGGCATGCAGCACATCCGCTTGCAAAAGCTCTAATTGACAGTCCGCTCTCAATTCGTTCTTGCATAATCTGTGCCCAATGTGACAAACGATACTCTGCCGCAATTTCTCTTGTGTCTACCAAAACTATCACTCCCATTAATCTTGAAAACCCACATGCGGATTTTCAAGAGATTTTGGAATAATTGTACCACTTCATTGGAAGTTAAGGAAGGTGCTGTCCTATTTGGAGCTTACAATCTGAAAAGGATAATTTGTATTAACATTTAACTGCTTGAATAGCTGAGTTCTTAGCTATTTCAATTTCAATATCACTGATTTCTTGGTCGGAATCATTAATATACAAATTTGAAGGAGTGTTGCCTGTTAGAAAGATATACCATGTAAGAGCAATTGCAAATCTACCAACACCTAAATCTGCGTGAAAACCATCTCTGTGTACTTTTTTTATGCCGTTTGATAAAAGGTTTTGCATACATTGACCGGCTGGAATTATACCATAAGCATTTATATCGTCACGAGCGGTTTTGTAAGCCGTTTTTATATCGTGAAACATATTTTTATGGTCTTTATAGCCCAAATTTAAAAGTTTTTCACTCCCCTGTTCATATGCCCATGTTTGATGTATTAGCTGTTTGGATTTTGGTGAATGATAGGACACATATTCTGAAATTCTACTTAAGTAAGGTTGATAATAATCATAAGAAAAACTTTGATGGCTCGCTTGTTGGAAGGTAATAAAATCCCAATCATCACTCTGAACAGCTTCTTTTAAGGTGACAAAAATGGCCGTATTCTCTCCGTTGAAAGTAAAGGCGTACTCTTTGGCATCGTTATTTATTTTTTTATAGTGGGTAGCAAGGGAGCAACCTCCAATACACAAATTAACTGTTTTAATATTAAACTGATCCATCTTGGCTATTTGGTGTAAATATCTATGTGCATCTTCGGAAAAGCTATTTCCTATTGATAATATTTTCATTGCAATCCACTCACCTTTACTTTATCTATCTTGGAGTTTCTGAAATAAAGAACAACATCTGCGCTGACTAAAATGAGGTTAAAAGTATAGAAAAATACAACATAATCAAAAGTATTTACAAACTTGTTTATTATTCCACTTATATATCCCAAAACAAGTATCATAAGGAAAAACAAGCTCTTGCCTTCAGAAGTTTTGGACCTGTACGATTTTACAATGGAAAAAGGCCATGCCAACCCAAAACACAAAAGCATTATAACTTCAAAAACTTTATTCAACACTTTCAACTCCTAAAAAATATATTATAGTCCTACCGATTGCATCAACCCAACCAGTTGTATCAACAAATCGACCCTTTGAATCACCTTCGTTATTTAATGTTCTAACATCATTAGATGTTGGCGTGTGTTTTATTGCAAGAAAAGGTTTTATAACAAAAACATAAGCGTTATTGTATTTAACATGTAAAGTTCTCAAAAACACTTCATAATTGGCTTGGAATACAGTGTCTGTAACATAATTATCATTTGTACCTATATTGATTACTACCGCTTTTGCATCATACCTTGAAAAATCTCAATCTGATGCTCCACCTTCGGACAATGTTTATGCTAAAATAAAAATGTAGCAAATATAAATGAAAAAGTGTAGCAGTCTGGACAAAAAAAGTTCCAGTTGCGAGCACCCTAAAAAACGTGTATCCTTAATGTTTGGACGAACATAAAGGAAA
>Ga0265293_10000783_pt1 | contig 73068 bp, 67 predicted proteins | sample Munlanlewell138R_FD_192505 | JGI IMG/M metagenome (GOLD analysis project Ga0265293, IMG submission 192505) | Leachate microbial communities from a municipal landfill in Southern Ontario, Canada - Leachate well 138R | ecosystem: Engineered > Solid waste > Landfill > Unclassified | place: Canada... | reverse complement strand
GAACCGTTGGGGCCCATGATGGCATGCACCTCGCCCGGCTTCACGTCGAGGCTCAAGCCGTTGAGGATGGCCTTGCCATTGGCCTTGATGCTTGCGTGCAGATTCTTGATGGACAGCATAACAAAGTCTCGTAACTAAATGATTTTCATGTAAAGCTAAAAACTCGAATAGCAATTGGTCAAGGTATTTGGCACTTCGCACCCCGGCCTCTGCCTGGGGGTTGGTCTTCCTAGACACGCCGTAAACCCATCCCTGAGGGCTCGACAGCGCCATCCCTGGCGCTGACGGTCTCGGAAGACCACCCCCCAGACAGAGGCCTCACAGCGGTGCCGACACCTAAGGCCAGCCCTCGATTTACCCGACAGAGCCTTCGAGGCTGACCTCGAGAAGCTTGCCCGCTTCCACGGCAAACTCCATGGGCAACTCCCTGAACACCTCCTTGCAGAAACCGTTGACGATCATCGACACCGCTTTCTCGGTATCGATGCCGCGCTGGCGGCACAGGTAGAGCTGGTCGTCGCTGACCTTCGAAGTGGTCGCTTCGTGCTCGATCACGGCGCCCGGATTCTGGCTTTCGATATAGGGGAACGTATGCGCCGCGCACTGGTCGCCGATCAGCAGCGAATCGCACTGGGTGTAGTTGCGCGCGCCGTCGGCACCGGGGTTGATGCGCACCTTGCCGCGATAGGCATTGGAGCTGCGCCCCGCGGAAATACCCTTGGAGATGATGGTCGACTTGGTGTTCTTGCCCAGGTGGATCATCTTGGTGCCGGTGTCCGCCTGCTGCATGTTGTTGGTGAGTGCCACCGAGTAGAACTCGCCGACACTGTTGTCGCCCAACAGCAAGCAGCTGGGGTACTTCCAGGTGATGGCGGAGCCGGTTTCGACCTGTGTCCAGGAAATATGGGCATTCTTGTGGGCGACGCCGCGCTTGGTGACGAAGTTGTAGATGCCGCCGCGGCCTTCGGCGTCGCCGGGATACCAGTTCTGCACCGTGGAATATTTGATCTTGGCGCCTTCGAGGGCAACCAGTTCGACGACCGCCGCGTGAAGCTGGTTCTCGTCGCGCATCGGCGCGGTACAGCCTTCGAGATAACTGACGTGGCTGCCTTCATCGGCGATGATCAGCGTGCGCTCGAACTGCCCGGTGTTGGATTCGTTGATACGGAAATAAGTAGACAGCTCCATGGGACAGCGTACCCCCTTGGGGATGTAGACGAAGGAACCATCGCTGAAGACCGCGCTGTTGAGCGCCGCGAAATAGTTGTCCTTCTGCGGCACGACGCTGCCCAGATACTTCTTCACCAGGTCGGGGTAATCGCGCACCGCCTCGGAGATGGAGCAGAAAATGACGCCCGCTTCCTTGAGTTTTTCCCGGAACGTGGTGGCAATGGATACGGAGTCGAATACCGCATCCACCGCAACACCCGCCAGGGCAGCCTGTTCGTGCAGCGGAATGCCGAGCTTCTCGTAGGTACGCAGCAGCTCGGGGTCCACCTCGTCGAGGCTCTGGGGGCGATCGGCCATACTCTTGGGGGCCGAGTAATAGGAGAGCGCCTGATAGTCGATCTTGGGATAGTGAACATGGGCCCAGGTCGGTTCAGTCATTTCCAGCCAGGCACGATAAGCCTTCAGACGCCATTCCAGCATCCACTCGGGCTCGTCCTTTTTCGCGGAAATGAAGGCGATCACGTCCTCATCGAGGCCGGGGGGCAGTGTCTCCGACTCGATTTGCGTAATGAAACCGGCGGAGTACTCCTTCTTGATCAAACCTGCAATCTGTTCTTGCGACATAACCTATGATCCAAAAAAACGCTCTGCATCAACACCGACCGCGCAGGCAGCACAATAAACCCTGCGCACTGGCCAGTATTATCGAATAACCGAGTAATTTAGTCAACTTTAAGAGCACCCCGTTCCCAGGGGCGCCCATCATACCCCAGCAGCAAGGGGTGCCGGAGAATTTCCCGCGCTGTCGGGGCGCAAACGGGATAGCGCCTCTCTCACCTGCGCAATGGCGAAGTCGATCTCGGCTGCGGTGGAAAAACGGCCAAGACTGAATCGTATGGAGCTGTGGGCAAGCTCGTCCGTCACGCCCAATGCCCGCAACACGAAAGAAGGCTCGATGCTCGCCGACGTACAGGCCGACCCGGTGGACACAGCCAGATCCTTCAAAGCAATCAACAGGGATTCACCGTCCACGCCGGCGAAGGAAACATTGAGAATGCCCGGCACGCGTTGCGCGGCGCTGCCGTTGAGCGTCACGCCCTGCAGCGCGGCAAGGCCCTGCCACAGGCGCTCGCGCAAGCGCAGGATGCGCTGTGCTTCGTCAGCCATCTCTTCACCGGCGATGCGGAATGCCTCACCCATCGCGACGATCTGGTGCACCGCCAGCGTCCCGGAACGCATGCCGCGCTCGTGACCGCCGCCGTGGATCAGCGCCTCCAGCGCCACCCGCGGACGGCGCCGCACATAGAGCGCGCCCGCCCCCTTGGGACCGTAGACCTTGTGGGCACTGAATGACATCAGATCGACATTCATGGCCTCGACATCGATCGCAATTTTGCCCGCGCTCTGCGCCGCATCCACGTGCAGCGCGATATTGCGCTCCCGGCACAGGCGGCCGACGGCGGCAACGTCATTGATCACACCGACCTCGTTGTTGACGTGCATCAGGGACACCAACAGGGTGTCGTCGCGCAGCGCCGCCGCCACGGCTTCCGGCGCCGTACTGCCGTCCGCTTGAGGCGCCACACGAGTCACCTCGAATCCTTCCCGCTCCAGATTGGCGCAGGTATCGAGCACCGCCTTGTGCTCGATGGCCGACGTGACGATGTGACGGCCTTTACTGCCATTGGCACGGGCATAGCCCTTGATGGCGAGATTGTTCGATTCGGTGGCGCCGGAAGTCCAGACGATTTCCCTGGGATCGGCGTTGATCAGGCGCGCGACCTGGCGGCGCGCCTCCTCGACCGCCGCTTCAGCCTGCCAGCCGTAGGCATGAGTGCGCGACGCCGGATTGCCGAATACGCCATCCGCAGTCAGGCAGGCGGCCAGCTTCTCGGCCACCCGCGGATCCATCGGCGTTGTAGCGGCATAGTCGAAATAAAGGGGTGATTTCACAGGAGAACTCAGTGTGTTTTCGGCAGTACCAGCGGCCGATCGATATCGGCGCGGCCGTTCTGGCGCTGGCAGATGGCCTGCACCTGGTCACTGGCGGTGAGCTGTTCGAGCGTGATGCCACTGAGAAAGGTATGGATCTTGTCGCTCAGTTGGTCCCACAGATGATGGGTGAGGCACACTTCGCCACCCTGACAGTTGCCCTTGCCACCGCAACTGGTGGCATCGACGCTCTCGTTGACCGCGTCGATGATTTCCGCCACGTTGATCTCGTTGCACGGTCGGTTGAGCAGGTAGCCGCCGCCGGGGCCGCGCACACTGGCAACCAGTTTGTGCTGGCGCAGCTTGGCGAACAATTGCTCCAGATAGGAAAGGGAGATCTCCTGGCGCTGGGAAATATCTCCCAGGCTGATGGGCTTCGCGTCTCCGTGAAGAGCCAGGTCAAGCATGGCGGTGACCGCGTAACGACCGCGGGTTGTCAGTCTCATACCGGTATCCTGTGGCGTGTTCCAGGACGCAAGTATGAAATAACCTACTTATTTGATCAAGTATAAGGCCGAGTATTTTACTCGGTCTTTTTGCCACTCTCGCGACACTGCCGATATTTGTGATTCAGGTTCTGGATCGCGGTCAGCACGCCACGCAGAATGGATAGCTCCATTTCATCGAGACGAATACGCCCGTACAGGCGCCGCAGGCGCGTCATGGTCTGGCGCGGGTTGTCGCGGTCGTGGAAGTCGATATCCACCAGCGCCTGTTCCAGGTGCTGAAAGTACATCTCGATATCGCTGATGCGCGCCGGTGGCACGTCCCACTGATTGAGGTCGGGCAGCTCACCGCGCTCGTTCTCGAGCGCCGCCATGCGCGCCTCGTAGGCCAGCACCTGCACCGCGGCCGCCAGGTTGAGCGAACTGTAATCGGGATTCGACGGGATATGCACATGGTACGTGCACTTGTGCAACTCATCGTTGGTCAGGCCGCGATCCTCACGCCCGAAGATGATCGCCACCTGGTGCTGGCGCGCCTCGCTCACCACGCGCCGCCCACATTCGCGGGGGTTCAGCAGCGGCCAGGGGATGCGCCGGTCGCGGGCACTGGTGCCAACCACCATGCCGCAGCCCGCGATGGCTTCGTCCAGGGTATCCACCACCACGGCCATGTCGAGGATGTCCGTGGCATTGGCGGCGCGCCACAGGGCGCGGTCGGCGGGATACTCCCTGGGCGCCACCAGCCACAGCTGGCTCAGCCCCATGTTCTTGATGGCCCGCGCCGCACCGCCGATGTTGCCCGGATGGGTGGTGTTGACCAGCACGATGCGTATCTTGTCGAGCATGTCCAATTTTTGCCGCCTGTCGATTTCCTGAAGGTGGGCATTCTAACTTGGCGAGGGAGATGTCTGAATGGGAAATGGGAGATGTGGTGCTTTTTCGTCTCTCGTCTGCCATTCAGACATCTCCCCACGCTCAACGGCGACTCTGCTACAATGCGCAGCCTTCCACACGCTCTTTATCTACTATGGAACCGATGGTCAACATTGCGCTGCGCGCCGCTCGCAGCGCCGGCGAAAAAATCCTGCGCGCCACCGAGCGCATGGACAAAATCAAGGTGGACGAAAAAGGCAGGAACGATTTCGTCACCGACGTGGACCGGGCTTCCGAACAGGAAATCATCCACCAGCTTCGCAAGGCTTATCCGGACCACCGCATCCTCGGCGAGGAAAGCGGCTACGTCGGCAACCCCGACAGCGATTACCTGTGGATCATCGACCCGCTCGACGGCACCACCAACTTCATCTGCGGCATTCCCCACTATGCCGTTTCCATAGGCTGCCTCTATAAAGGTCGCCACGAACATGCGGTGATCTACGACCCGGTCAAGCGCGAGGAGTTTACCGCCAGTCGCGGACGCGGCGCCTACCTCAACGAGCGCCGCCTGCGGGTGACCGGCAGAATCCAGATGAACGGCGCGATCTTCGCCACGGGCATCCCCTTCAGCAAGCCGTCGCTGGACCACATGGACGCGTACCTGACCTGCATGCGCACCCTCGCCGAACAATCCTCCGGCATCCGCCGCCTGGGCGTTGCCTCGCTGGACCTGGCCTACCTCGCCGCCGGTCGTTTCGACGCGTTCTGGGAGATGTACCTCAAACCCTGGGACATCGCCGCGGGCGTGCTGCTGGTGAAGGAAGCGGGCGGCATCATCAGCGATTTCAATGGCGGCGACGATTACATGAGCTCCGGCCACGTGGTGTGCGCCACCCCCAAGCTGTTCAAACCGACGCTGCAGGTGGTGCAGAAGAATCTGGGGCATCTGCGGTAATAGTTCACAGTTCACAGTTCACAGTTCACAGTTCACAGTTCACAGTTCACAGTTCACAGTTCACAGTTCACAGTTCACAGTTCACAGTTCACAGTTCACAGTTCACAGGATGAGCGTGGCACCCCCCTGATAACTGTCAACTGATAACTGTGAACTTCTCCCGTAACACTCCTGTCACCCTTCCCCGCTACCCTCCCGGTGCAACGCCATGGAGGACAGCCATGCTCAATGTCGAAAGTTTTCTGCAGGATCGCTACCCCAATTTCTGGCACAAGCGCCCCCTGCTTGCCAGGCCGCTGGCCCGCATCCTGCGCATGCTGTTTCACGAACAGGAGTTCCAGCAGTTTGCCGCGGCCTACCCGCACCTGAAGGGCTTCGATTTCGTCGAGCAGGTGCTCGATTATTTTCAGTTCAGCTATGCGGTGCGCGATACCGAGCGGGAGCGCATTCCGTCCCGCGGGCGGGTGGTCATCGTTGCCAACCACCCCATCGGCTCGCTGGATGGCCTGGCACTGCTCAACCTGGTGCGGCGCGTGCGCCCCGACGTGAAGGTGGTTGCCAACGACATCCTTTCCACCGTCAAGCCGCTCCACAACCTTTTGTTGCCGGTGGACAACATGGGCGGCAACACGCCGCGCAAGAATCTCGACGCCATTCAGCAGCATCTGAAAAATGACGCGGCGCTGATCATATTCCCCGCCGGCGAAGTGTCGCGCTTCGGCCCCAAGGGTGTGATGGACGGTAAATGGCGCAGCGGCTTCCTGCGCATCGCCGCCTCCTGCAATGCGCCGGTGCTGCCGGTATTCGTCGACGGCCGCAACTCCGCGCTGTTCTACGCCCTGTCGTTTCTCGCCCGCCCCATCTCCACCCTGTGGCTGGTGCGGGAAATGTTCAAGCAGGCAAAAAACTGTGTCGACATCCGCATCGGCGAGCCGGTGAGCCCCGAGAGCTACCAGCGCCTCGGCGTGCCGCTGGCGGAAAAGGCCCAATTGTTTCGCCGCCATGTGTACCGCGTCGGCCGCGACCGGGAAGGCATCTTTTCCACCGAAACCGCCATCGCCCACCCCGAGAACAGGGCACTGCTGCGCGAGGAAATCCGCCGCTGCGAACTGCTCGGCGCCACCGAGGACGGCAAGCAGATCTACCTGTACCACCACGAGCCGGACTCCACCCTAATGCGGGAGATCGGTCGCCTGCGCGAACTGTCTTTCCGCGCCGTGGGCGAAGGCACTGGCCGCCGACGCGACATCGACAAATACGACGAGCACTATTTCCATCTCATCCTGTGGGACGACCAGGCCCTGGAAATCGCCGGCGCGTATCGCCTTTGCGACGCCCGCCCGCGCCCCGATACGGATGTCAAAGACAGTCTCTATTCCGCGACGCTGTTTCGCTTTCACGACGGCATGACGCCCTATCTCGCCGAGGGCCTGGAACTGGGGCGCAGCTTCGTGCAGCCCAAATACTGGGGCAAGCGCAGCCTCGACTACCTGTGGTACGGCATCGGCGCCTTCCTGCGCCGCCACCCCCACTACCGCTATCTGTTCGGCCCGCTGAGTATCAGCAACAGCTACCCCGCGTGCGCCATGGAAATGCTGGTTTATTTTTACAGTGTTCACTTTCCGACCCGGGACAAACTGGCCAGCGCCACCCTGCCCTACGCCATCCGCCCCGAGCGCCGCAAAGAACTGGCGCAGCTGTTTCCAGGTGTGGATTACAAGGAAGAGTTCACGCGCCTCAAAGGCAGCCTGTCCCATATGAACCTGAGCGTTCCCACCCTCTATAAACAGTATCCGGAGATCTGCCACCAGGATGGCGTGCAATTCGCCACCTTCAATCTCGACCCGGCATTCGGCGATTGCGTGGACGGCCTGATCATCGTCGACCTGGACAGGCTCAAGCCCAAAAAACGGGAAAGGTATATGGGGCAGAAGACGTTTTAAAAAGGAACGACGAAACCAACACAGCCGTTTCGAGAGTGGTCGCAGACTGCTGTGAGTCGAGTGTGAACGGATGAGGACATTCCGGACACACATAGATTTCATACCCTGTTTATATTTCAATAATTCAACGATCGTTGTATCATCGACACCATGAACGAAAATCAAGCCATCTCTGCCCTCGGCGCCCTCGCCCACCCTCAGCGGCTGCGCGCTTTCCGCGTCCTGGTTGTCGCCGGCCCGGAAGGACTCACGCCCAGCGTCCTGGCCGATCATCTCGGCGTGGCCCGCAACACCCTGTCCTTCCACTTGAAGGAACTGGCCCATGCCGACCTCGTCACCATCGAGCAGCAGGGGCGCAATCTGATCTATCGCGCCGCATATGACCACATGAATGGCTTGATCGACTATTTGACCCAGCACTGCTGCCAAGGCGGCGTTTGCGAAATGTCCACTCCCCAACATCACGAAGGCCGACTTCCATGACCGACACGATCTACAACACGCTGTTCATCTGCACGGGCAACTCGGCCCGTTCCATCCTCGCCGAGGGCCTGCTCAACACTCTGGGCAAGGAGCGCTTCCACGCCTACTCGGCTGGCAGCCAGCCCAAGGGCGAAGTGCATCCGCTGGCATTGGCCACGCTGGAGAAACTGCACCTGCCAGCGACCGGTTACCGCAGCAAGAGCTGGGACGAGTTCGTCGCCCCCGGGGCTCCGGAAATTGATTTCATCTTTACGGTTTGTGACAGCGCGGCCGGTGAAGCCTGCCCGGTGTGGCCGGGAACACCCGTCACCGCGCATTGGGGTGTGCCCGATCCGGCAGCTGTCGAAGGCACCGAGTTCCAGAAGCATAAGGCGTTCTCCGAGGCAGCCTTGATCCTCAAGCGCCGCATCGAATTGTTCCTATCACTACCACTGCATAGCCTCGACGCCATGTCACTGCAGCAGCAACTGCGCGATATAGGTCGCCAGTGAGAGTGATGTCATGAGCGTATTCGAGCGTTATTTGAGCGTATGGGTGGCGTTGTGCATCATCACCGGCATCGTGCTCGGTCAGCTTGCGCCCGGCGTGTTCCAAGCCTTTGGTCGGCTGGAGATCGCTCAGGTCAATCTGCCACTGGGCGTGCTGATCTGGGTCATGATCGTGCCGATGCTGATGAAGGTGGATTTCGGGGCACTCGGCCAGGTCAGGCAGCAATGGCGCGGCATTGGCGTCACGCTGTTCGTCAACTGGGCAGTCAAGCCTTTTTCGATGGCACTGCTGGCTTGGCTATTCATTCGCCATATTTTCTCCCCATGGCTGCCGGCCGAACAATTGGACAGTTACATTGCCGGCTTGATCCTGCTCGCCGCAGCGCCGTGCACGGCAATGGTCTTTGTCTGGAGCCGACTGACCGGCGGCGATCCGGTGTTCACACTGTCGCAAGTGGCGCTGAACGACACCATCATGGTGTTCGCCTTTGCACCGATGGTCGGTCTGCTGCTGGGACTGTCGTCGATCACGGTGCCCTGGGATACGCTACTGACCTCGGTGCTGCTCTACATCGTCATTCCAGTCATCCTCGCCCAGCTCTGGCGCCATGCCTTGATGCGCCGCGGTCAAGCCGCCTTTGACCGCACACTGGAACGCATCGGTCCGCTGTCGATTACCGCGCTGCTGTTGACACTGGTGTTGCTGTTCGCCTTCCAGGGCGAGGCCATCTTGCGCCAGCCGCTGGTAATCGCGATGCTGGCGGTGCCAATCCTGATCCAGGTGCTCTTCAATTCCGGTCTGGCCTACTGGCTCAACCGCAAGGTCGGGGAAAAGCACAGTATCGCCTGCCCCTCGGCGTTGATCGGCGCAAGCAACTTCTTCGAGCTGGCCGTGGCTGCCGCCATCAGCTTGTTCGGCTTCCATTCCGGTGCGGCGCTGGCGACCGTGGTCGGCGTACTGATCGAAGTCCCGGCGATGCTGCTGGTGGTGCGCTTGGTCAACCGCTCGCGCGGCTGGTACGAGCGCGGTCACGTCACGAGCCATGCTGGAGCCGATAAACACCATTCCGAACCAGCCGCCACCGAGCCATAAGTGACGTTTGACCATGAAGCCTTCGCTCTGCAAGGAAAGCGGTAAAGCGCCGTCGAACCGCATGCCAGAGGAAACCCATCTGATGTCGCCCGAGGCCGAGCCACGCGATAGTGCCTGGCAAGTTTTTCTGGTGTTCCTACGGCTGGGGCTGACGTCGTTCGGCGGACCGATTGCGCATCTGGGCTATTTCCGCACCGAGTTCGTCGAGCGCCGCCGCTGGCTGGACGACCGCAGCTATACCGATCTGGTGGCGCTGTGTCAGTTTCTGCCGGGACCGGCCAGCAGCCAGGTTGGCATGGCTCTCGGCCTGGGCCGCGCCGGCTGGAGGGGCGCATTAGCGGCCTGGGTGGGGTTCACGCTGCCCTCGGCGATCGCGTTGATCCTGTTCGCATACGGCATCACCGAGTACCGCGCCCTGGCCGAGAGTGGCTGGGTACATGGCCTCAAGGTGGTTGCCGTGGCCATTGTGGCCCAAGCCGTGTGGGGCATGGCCAGGTCGCTCTGCCCGGATCGTCCCCGCGCAGGACTGGCAATTCTGGCGGCACTGCTGACCTTGCTCCTGCCTTCGGCTGCGGGCCAGATCGCGGCCATCGTCATCACAGGACTGCTGGGACATTGGACGCTGAAGGTCACACAACCGGCTGTTGGCCGGACCCACGCCTATCCCGTCTCCAGAAAGCTGGGCACCGTGGCTTTGCTACTGTTCGTGATACCACTCATCGGGCTGCCGCTGTGGGCCGCAGCCAACGACTCCTCCACGATGGCATTGCTGGAAGGCGTCTATCGCTCCGGCGCGCTGGTCTTCGGTGGCGGCCACGTCGTGCTGCCACTCCTGCAAGCGACGGTCGTGCCCGCCGGCGTGGTGAGCAATGCCGATTTCCTTGCCGGTTATGGCGCGGCGCAGGCTGTGCCGGGACCGTTGTTCACGTTTGCGGCCTATGTCGGCGCGATGGCGTCCGGCCCTCTACATGGCTGGATAGGCGGCCTGGTGCTACTGGGGGTTATCTTCCTGCCAGCGTTTCTCATACTCGTCGGGGCATTGCCTTTCTGGGAAAGCCTTCGTTATCGCGCAGGCATACAAACGGTAATGGCCGGCATCAACGCGGGCGTGGTCGGCATCCTGCTGTCAGCACTGTATGACCCGCTATGGACCACCGCCATCCACAGCAGATCAGATTTCGGACTGGCACTCGCCGCGTTTGGGCTGCTGACCGTCGGGCGCCTGCCGCCAGTGTGCGTTGTGCTGGCGGCCGCCGTGGCGGGCTGGGCCATGGCACCCAGCATGTGAAACATAGCCTTGAAAGAGTGCCAAGGGCCTGGTTACGATTTTGCGATCTGGTGTTGCTCGACTGAGTCACAGGTTTCACGTAAACGCCGGGGAACCCCCACTGCCGATGCACTACCCGTACCTCGCAGTATGGCCAGCGCGCCATTACTGGATTGAGCAGCTCGCGTGCAACGTGCAACTCGGAGACATTGCAAGATCGCAAACAAATACCCAGTGCCCTCCCGTCTTTTCAGCTACGGTGAGAGACGCTTTTAATGGGAGGCCAGAGCGTCGCACATCTCCGTTAAGCCGCCTCCCGTCATGGTGTACAATGCCCCAATCACATTCAGGGTGTTCCATGTCCGGCAAAGAAAATACCGATTTCGGTTTCAAACAGGTGCCCACGACGGAGAAGGAGGGCCTGGTGGCCGGCGTATTCCATTCCGTCGCCGCCAAGTACGACCTTATGAACGACCTCATGTCGGGCGGGGTCCATCGCCTGTGGAAGCAGTTCACTATCGAGATGTCGAGCGTCCGTCCCGGCCAGCGAGTGCTCGATATCGCCGGCGGCACCGGTGATCTGGCAGCGAAGTTTTCCCGCATCGTCGGAGCCGAAGGCCTCGTGGTACTGGCCGATATCAACGACTCCATGCTACGCGTGGGGCGCGACAAGCTCACCGACAAGGGCGTGGCGGGCAACCTCGTCTACACCCAGGCGGACGCGCAATACCTGCCCTTTGCCGACAACAGTTTCGACTGCATCACCATCGCCTTCGGCCTGCGCAACGTCACCGACAAGGATCTCGCGCTGCGCTCGATGCTGCGCGTGCTGAAACCCGGCGGGCGCCTGCTGGTGCTGGAATTTTCCAAGCCGACCAGCGAGGCCTTCGCAAAGCTTTACGATCTTTATTCCTTCAAATTGCTGCCGAAAATCGGCCGCGTGGTGGCGGGCGACGAAGACAGCTACCGCTACCTGGCCGAATCCATTCGCATGCACCCCGACCAGGATACGCTCAAGACGATGATGGCGGATGCCGGTTTCGCCGGTGTCGGCTACCACAACCTGACCGGTGGCGTCGTCGCACTGCACAAGGGCTTCAAGCCTTGACCGGCGCCGTCGAGGCCTTTGCCCTGGCGCGCCTGGAAGCGCTGATCGACGGCGCTCTCAAACTTGATCCCGGCAGCCGCGCGGCCCTGCAATCCCTGGCGGGCAGGTCGCTCGCCATTCACTGTACCTTTCCTGCACGCAGCCTGCTGGTGAGCTTCGACAGCCGCGGTTCCATCCATCTGTCGCAGGATATGAGCAAAGGTACCGATGTCGCCCTCACCGGCAGCGCCGTATCCCTTGCGGTCTTGATGGCCAATGCCTCACGGCAGGTGAGCTTCGCCAACAGCGGCGTGACCATTGCCGGGGATCAGGACGTGCTGCGCAAACTGTCGGCGATTCTCGAAAACCTCGACATCGACTGGGAGAGCGCCCTTGCGGGCCTGATCGGCGATACGCCCGCGCACCTGCTGGCCAGCGCCGTGCGCCGTGCGCTGAAGTGGCAGAAATCCGCCAGCGCCCGCGCCACCTCGGGCGTCGGCGAATTTCTTCGCGAAGAGTCCGGCCTCACTCTCGGCCGCAGCGAAATCGAACCCTGGAGCCAGGCGGTGCGCCTCCTCGCGTTCGACAGCGACCGCCTCGCCGCGCGCATCGCCAGGCTGCGCGCCCGCATGGAGGCGGCGCAACACTGATGTCTCGCATTCTGCGCCTGGCGACCATTGCGCGCACCGCGCTGCGCTACCGCCTCGACACCTTTCTCGGCGACGGGCGCTGGCCCTGGCCGGTGCGCGCCGCCACGCGCCTGTTGTCATTGCTGCCCGGCCCGCGCGCGCCGCGCGGGCAGCGCCTGCGCTGCGCCCTCGAGGAGCTCGGCCCGATTTTCATCAAGTTCGGCCAGTTGCTCTCCACGCGGCCGGACCTCATTCCCGCGGATATCTGCGCGGAACTGAGCCAGCTGCAGGACGACGTGCCGCCGTTCCCGCCTGCGGAATTCGTCGCCATCGTCGAGGGCGCCCTGGGTGACAGCGTCGACAACCTGTTTCTGCGCTTCGACCGCGAGCCCCTCGCCTCGGCCTCCGTCGCCCAGGTACACAGCGCGGCGCTGCCGGACGGTCGCGAAGTGGTGGTGAAAGCCATCCGCCCCGGCATCGAGCGCGTCATTCTGCAGGACACCGCGCTGCTCGCCACGCTTGCCGCCTGGGTGGAAAGGAGCAGCCCGCTCGGCAAGCGCCTGCACCCGGTGGACGTGGTGCGCGATTACCGCCACACCATTATCGACGAACTGGATCTCAAGCGCGAAGCCGCCAATACGTCCACGCTGCGGCGCAACTTCGCGCGCTCGCCACTGCTCTACGTGCCGGAAGTGTTCTGGCCGCTCACCAATGAAAAGGTCATGGTCACCGAGCGCATTTACGCCACGCCGGTCACCGACGTCGCTGAGCTCGCGCGCCAGGGTACCGACTTCAAGGTACTGGCGGAACGCGGCGTGGAGATTTTTTTCACCCAGGTATTCGAGCACAACTTTTTCCACGCCGATATGCATCCGGGCAATATTTTCGTGGACGCCGGCAATCCACGCCTTCCCAAATACCTGGCCGTGGACTGTGCCGTGATCGGCAGCCTCAGCGACGAGGATCGCTTTTATCTGGCGCGCAACCTGGTCGCCATCTTCCGCCGCGACTACCGCCAGGTCGCGGAGCTCCACGTACTGTCCGGCTGGGTTCCGGAGGACACGCGCCTGGCGGATTTCGAAGCCGCCATCCGCACCGTGTGCGAACCCATCTTCGAGCGCCCGCTGCGGGAAATCTCCTTCGCCCAGATTCTGGTGAGCCTGTTCCGCACCGCGCAGCGCTTCGACATGGAAGTGCAGCCGCCGCTGGTGCTGCTGCAGAAAACCCTGATCAACATCGAGGGCCTGGGCCGCCAGCTCTACCCCGACCTGGACCTGTGGACCACAGCACACCCCTATCTGGAAAAATGGCTGAAAAACCGCGTGCGCCCCACGGCCCTTGCGGAACGCGTGAAGCGGCAGGCACCGGAGTGGCTGGAGCAATTCCCCCAGGTGCCCCATCTGGCCTTTCGGGCACTGGAGCAGATCAATCATCTGGGCCGCACGCTCCAGGCCACGCGGACGCCGCCGCCACGCCCGCGGCGCTGGCGCATCGCGGGCACCGTTCTGGTCGTTGCCGGTATCGCCAGCGCGGCACCCGCCTGGGCAACGGCGCTGTCCACACTCCCCCCGGTCTCCCTTGTACTTTGCGCGGCAGGAGCTTCGCTGTTGCTCCTGCGCTGATGCTGGCATAATCGCGCCATGAACGAAGACATCAGCAACGACATTGCCTGGAACAGTGACGGCCTCGTGCCGGCCATTGCACAGGATGCCGAGAGTGGCCGCATCCTCATGGTCGCGTGGATGAACCGCGAAGCATTCAGGCTGACCGTGGCGCGGGGCGAGGCGGTGTACTGGTCGCGCTCGCGGCAGCGCCTGTGGCACAAGGGTGAAGAATCCGGCCACGTCCAGAAGGTTCAGGATATTCGCCTCGACTGCGACGGCGACGTGATTCTCCTCAAGATTCAACAGCTCGGCGGCATCGCCTGCCACACCGGTCGCGAATCCTGTTTTTACCGTTCGCTGAAGGACGGCCAGTGGCAGGTTACAGACGCGGTGCTGAAAGACCCGGAACTGATCTACAAGTAAGGTGCCCATGAACGACACGCTGCAACAGTTGACCCGCGTTCTCGAAGCCCGCAAGCAGGCCAGCGCCGACAACTCCTACGTGGCCAGCCTGCACGCCAAGGGCTTGAACAAGATTCTCGAGAAAGTCGGCGAGGAGGCGGTGGAAACCATCATCGCCGCCAAGGATGCCAACGCCGGCGGCAGCCTCGAGGAAGTGATCCACGAAACGGCTGACCTGTGGTTCCACACATTGGTCATGCTCTCCCACCTGGGCAGCGATGCAGGCGCCGTGCTCAGCGAGCTGGAGCGCAGGTTCAACCTATCCGGCCTTGAAGAAAAGGCCAACCGACACAAAGACTAACGGAGGACCATCATGGGTCTCGGCGGCATCAGCATCTGGCAACTTCTCATTGTCCTTCTCATCGTGGTGCTGTTGTTCGGCACCAAGAAACTCAAGGGCCTGGGCGGCGATCTCGGCGACGCGGTAAAAAGCTTCAAGAAAGCGATCAACGAGGATGACACCAGCCAACCCCTGGACCAGAAGAAGACTCTCAAAGAAGACGAGAACGAAAAGGCCAAAACAGGCACGGACTCCGGCAACGGCAACTGAGGCGCCGCGTCCGTGTTCGACGTCAGCTTCATGGAGCTGCTGGTGGTGGCGGTGGTCGCCCTGGTGGTCATCGGCCCCGAGCGGCTACCGGAAACCGTGCGCAACATCGCGCTGTGGATTGGCCGCCTGCGCCGCATGGCGAGCCGCCTGTACCGCGAGGTGGAGCAGGAGATGGGCATGGACGACGTGCGCCGCCAGCTCCACAACGAGGAAATTCTGCGCGCGTTCGACAACAAGCCCGAGCCCCCGGTATCCGACGACAGGCAGCCCTCAGAGGATGATGTAAAGCGTGACAAGCCAGAATCCTGACGACGGCCAGCCGCTGGTAAGCCATCTCATCGAACTTCGCTCGCGCCTGTTGCGTATGATTCTCTGGGTGCTGGCAATCTTTCTTTGCCTGTTCTACTTCAGCAACGACATCTACAGCCTGGTTTCCCAGCCATTGCAGGCGCTGCTGCCGGAGAGCAGCTCCATGATCGCCACCGATGTGGCTTCGCCCTTCCTCGCCCCCTTCAAGCTGACCATGGTGGTCTCGGTGCTGTTGGCGATGCCCGCGCTGCTCTATCAGATCTGGGCATTCATCGCGCCGGGCCTTTATCAGCGGGAAAAACGCGTGGTGTTGCCGCTGATGTGCGCGAGTGTCGTGCTGTTCTACAGCGGTATCCTGTTTGCCTATTTTGTGGTGTTTCCCCTTATTTTCGGCTTCTTTACCGCGGTCGGCCCCGAAGAGATCCAGGTCATGACCGACATCAGCAGCTACCTGGACTTCGTGCTGACGCTGTTCTTCGCGTTTGGTTTCGCCTTCCAGATTCCCATCGCCGTGGTGTTGCTGTGCTGGATCGGCATCACCGACGCCGACAGCCTCGCCGCCAAACGCCCCTACATCATCGTCGGGTGCTTCGTGATCGGCATGCTGCTGACGCCGCCGGACGTGCTCTCGCAAACCCTGCTGGCGGTGCCCATGTGGATGTTGTTCGAATTGGGTGTGGTGTTCGGCCGCCTCGCGGCGAAAAGCCGCGACAGCGGTGAAGAAACTAGCTGATGTGCTTGTCGAGGTAATCCTCGATTTCGCTGGTCAACTTGCCCTTCATCATCGACGCCAGCATGCCGAGCCTGGCATCCACAGCCACCTCTTCCCCCGTGCACTGAATGCACACATCGACGCCGCCGTCGTGCTGGAACATGAGCGCGTCACCCTGCCAGCCATAGCAGCCGCCGTATCGGGTGGCGATCTTCTCCGCCAGTTGTTCCACCTGTTGCGCCAGCGCCTGCGGGTTCATGCTGTGTTTTCTGCGAATGGAAATCTTGCTCATCACATTGCCTTCATAAGTCTCGATTCGTTGAGTATACCGCCGCAAACCCGTCTTCCGCACAAGAAAGCGGTTGCGCTGTCATGAAAGCGTGCTAGATTGAAATGACCATCAACTGGAGACTCTTTTCGTGAAGCACGGGCTGCTCACAGGGATTCGTGTCTCCGCCGCCCTGGCGGGGCTTCTGCTGTGGAGCACTCACCTTCTGGCAGAGAACACTCCAGACCCTCTCCAGCTTTTCAACATCAACCTTTACCACGCCGGCGTCGTGGCCACTCCCTATTCACCGCCCTCCGGCCCCGAGCTGCAACTTCGCCCCGGCCCTGACGCGAGCGAAAGCAGTGCCTTTCAGCGCACTCTGAACCACCAGTGGCTGTCCACGCAAACCGGTTCATCGAGCATGGTGGAAGGCGATTACGCGGTAGCGCGCCTCATCGAAAGGCAACTCAAGTCCTATCTGGATAATCTGGACACCAGCCGCTGGTTCCGGAATCTGTTGATGCCCGACGGCGACGGCTTCATCAAAAGCGTGGACTACGGCGTCGAGGTGCATTCCAACCGCCTGGTGATCGGTATCGTCTACGAATTCTGAACGGGTCTGCTAAAATCCCGGACCCAAATCCACAAAGCCATTGCCATGTCCGCCACCCCCTTGCCCACCGCCGGGCTGATCCGGCGCCTTCTCGCCATGGCCTACGATACCCTGCTCCTGTTCGGCGTTGCCTTTGCCTACGGTGTGGTGGTGTGGGCATTGCGCAAAGCGGCGGGAGCCGACCTCAACGAGCCGCCCGCGGGGCTCGCCGGCATCGTCGAGCTGATGGGGCTGTGGGCCGTGCTGGCCGGCTACTACGTCTTGTGCTGGACGAAAAGAGGCCAGACCCTGGGCATGAAATCCTGGCGCTTGCGCGTGGAATCCGTCGACGGCGGCCATCCCGCGCCCTGGCAAGCCTGGTTGCGCTGCCTGCTGGCACCGGTATCAGCGGCCGCTGCCGGGATCGGCTACATCTGGTGCTGGTTCGACAAGCGCCACGGCTGCTGGCACGACCGCTGGACGGCAACGCGGGTGGTGGTCTTGCCCAAGGATGAAAAAGCCAGGCGAAAGAGATCAGGTGACTGATCCAACAACAAAACGTCACTGGCAAATAAACCGTGCATTCTCGGAGTCCACTTCACTCCGCAACAAACGTCTCCGATTCTGCCCGCCGAAGAAAGCAGTAAGACCCATAACTGATGAAAATATAGCCGAGCAGTTCCAGGCCCTCCTGCAAGGCGCTCTTGAAAATGTACTCGTAGTCTTCACCAAGCAAAGGCTCCCAAAGCAATGTCCCGCTGCCAAAAGTCCGACTAAAAACCATGACAATGAGCAAGCCGAATACAATGTGAAAGTAGGGCTTCGTATTGATGAAGGCCGCCATTGGCACCAGCACTGTATTCCTGCAACACAGAGCCACATAGAGAATGGTTACAATCGCCAAAAGATTTGCGGGCCACACCCAGAAACCATGCCAGACAAGATCCAGATAACCGTCCACCTCCCGTATCAGCATGCAGCCAAAGAATCCGGAGACAAGCAAGCAGAACCCCCGCGAGCCCAAGTGGCGCCACGAGTGGAGCAAAAACAGCAGGGCGGATACGAAAAGCAGTATCACCTGGGCATGCTCGGTTAACGAACTCTCCGAGACTTGATGGCCCATGACGACAACGTCAACAAAAATAAAAAGCGTTGGCAGCAGTGTACACAGCGCAAGAAAAAAAGACTCGCCAACCGCATACATTATTCTGGCAGCAGGTTTTTCCATATACACTGTTCTCCTGTGGAACGGCTTTACCGAGACATGTCAACGCATTCCGCACCAAAACCGTTACCGCCCGTGAAGAAGTACAGGCCTGGTCTGGTACGGAGTATTTTTGCAAAGGTCAAGGGTGGACGGCTTATACCAATGGCGAGTCCAGGAAGGTCTGTTCTACTGTCCGAAAAACTGAAACGAGTGTACTCGAAGGGATAAATAGCCAAGTCCCGAGCAGGAAATACTAGCAGAAATCCTCCTTGATCTACAGCGTCGTCCTTGTTCAGGCAAACAGCGCGAACCGTTGACGGAATTCTGGATGCCCGATGACCACCTGATAACGTCAAAAAGCAGGAATTTTCCGCCTTGCCATCTTCTCAGCCTGCGCGTCGCAACAAAAACAAGCCAAAGGCCGTACTGAACAGGATAGGAACCACTACTGCCCAGAAGGCGGAAAAGCCGTACACCAGACTGGCAGGGCCCAGTAAATCCTGGCAGGTGCTGAACACGATCCCCGTAATCACACCTGAAAAAATCCTCAAACCGGTGGTGGACTCCCGCAGAGGACCAAAAATAAAGGACACCGCAATAAGTACGAGAGACAGCGTTGTCAGCGGCTGCAATACCTTGTTCCAAAAAGCCAGCCAATGTCTGTCGGGCCTCTGTTCTTGATGTTCCAGATAGTTCGCGTACTGATACAACTCGGAAATGGACAGCGAATCCGCTTCCATCAGTCCAAGACGCATCAATCCCGGCGAGAGGTTGGAGTGCCATATCCTCGTTGCCATGTGCTCCACCTCTGTGCCCTCTTCCGAGAATACGGTCACTGCAACGTCGCGTTCCTCCCAACGGTCCCCGAGAAAATTCGCCGACTCGGCGAAACTTGCCTCCTCCAGCATGCGCTCTTTATCTTCACTGAACCGGTAGCGCGACACCCCGGCTAGATCGCCGCCGGGAAAAACGACATTGACGTGGATGAACTCATCCCCCTCCCGACTCCATATCCCCCCGGCGGCAAGCCGCTTCTGGCTGCCTTGCAACATGGCCCTGCGTCCTTCCGCGAGTTGCTCCGTGTAGGGGACAGCGTATTCCCCGAGCAGGACGCCGACGAGAATGAAAAGCAGCACTGGCTGCAACACAAAGGTCACAATACGCAACAGCGAGACGCCCGCTGCGCGCATTACCACCAGCTCAGAACTGCTGGCAAGCAGGCCCAGCCCCAGCAGACAGCCGATCAAAGCCGCAAACGGAATGTTCTCGTAAATGCGCCTCGGCAGGGTCGTGAATACGTAGGCCAGCACATCTGGAAACCGGTAGTCACCCTTGAGATCGGTTGCTCCGTCGATGATAGCCGCCATCACGTCAAAAGCCACCACCACGGCGAGCACCGCGAAAATGGCAAAAAAAACCGTACGGGACACATACAGGGAAAGTCGGCTCACGCACCCGCCTCCGTGCCGGAAATTTTTCGCTGCCCCGAGCGCCAGCCACTGACATAGGCCTGCAACGCAAAGGCGATGGCGAGGAACACCAGGTGGACTATCGACATGCCCCAGGCTGCAAAGGGTTTCTGCTCTTCAATGGCGCTCCGTACCGCGTTTAATGACATCAGATAAATCACATAGAGCAACACAGCGGGGAACAAGGTGATGAAACGTCCCTGGCGTGGGTTGGTCTTGCTCAGCGGTACCGCCAACAGAGCGACCACCAACACCATCACTGGCAGAGCCAGACGCCATTGCAGCATGGCCTGATATTCAGGGTCCGTCGAACCAAGCAGCTCCACTGTGGGGACGGCGTCGATCTCACCTGCCTCATTGAGATGCACAGGATCAAGCCGCTGTCCGAATTCCTCAAACCAGGTAATCTGATATTCCGCGCGTCCCGCATTGCCCTGTACACGCAAACCATCGGTCAGCACCAGATAATTTTCACCGGTCTGCGCCGACCGGCGTGAAAAGCCATTATCAGCCACCACCACCACACTCGTGCCGTCCCGAGTATCGCTGGACTGCGCAAGAAATACGTCGGACATGATGCCTTCGGCACTGATCCTCTCCGCGTAGGTAACGCCCTTGTCGTCACGCAGCGCATAGAAACGGCCCGGCGTGAGGGCCTCCACCTCACCGCGCAGTTTCTGGGCATTACCCAGTTCTTCCACCCGCTGAAAACCCGCGGGACTGATATAAAGACTGAGGCAGGCTACAATCAACGCGACCGCGACCGCCACCGGCACCGTGAAGGCAACAAGCTTTTTGGGACTGATGCCACAAGCGTGAAGTACCGTCATTTCACTATCCACATACAGCTGCCCGTAGGCAAGCAGAATGGATAGGAAAAAAGCCAACGGCAGTACCAGCTCGAAAAAGCCCGGCAGCCGAAACCCGATGATGGCAAACAACACGCTGGCGTCGATCTTGCCGGTCGCGGCCACTTCCAGGTACTTGGCAAAGCGGCTGCTGACGACAACGATCATCAACACGGATGCAACACCTATGGTGTTCAACAGCACGTTGCGGGCGAGATAGCGGAATATGATCACAAGGTCTGTTCACACTGTTTGAATAACCGGTGGGGCACTTGGTCTGTCCACGCCCATGACTTAAACTGACCGCCGCTATCTTAGCACGCAATCAATCCCCAACGTCTTGAGAGAACGCCATGGAATTCAAAGCCCGTGTATTCGACCCCGTCAGTGTAAAAACCGATTGTCTTGTGGCCGTAGTGTCCGGCAAGGCCGACAACGCCGCGGCGGGTCTCGACAATGCCACCGGCGGCCTGATCGGCAGTGCCCGCAGCCAGGGAGAACTCAAGAAGTTTCTCGATACACTGAGCCTGTATGCCCCCGTGGGCCTTGCCGCCAAGCGTCTGGTGCTGATCAGCAGCGGCGACGAAGACCTCACCCCGGCCCAGTTCGGCAAGCTGGCAGCCAGGATCATCAGTACCCTCGCCGCCCTGCCCGTGAAATCCGCCGCCATCCATTTTGCCGACCTGGTGGTCAGCGAGCGCGACGATGACTGGGCCGCACAGGCGCTGGGCCAGAAAATCGGCGAAGGCCTCTACGTCTTCGACCAGTGCAAATCCAAGAAAGCCGATCGCGCCAAACTGACGCGCCTCGACCTGCAGGCCTCCAGCACCGCGGCGGCGCGCAAGCTCAGCGCCGGTATCGCCCGCGGCATGACCATTGCCGAAGGCGTCAACGCGGCCCGCGAACTCGGCGATCTGCCGCCCAACCTCTGTACCCCGACGCATCTCGGAGAAACCGCCCAGGCCCTCGCCAAGGGCAATGCCAAGTTTTCGGTCAAGGTGCTCAGCGAGCAGCAGATGCAGCAGCTCAAGATGGGCTCCCTGCTGTCCGTGACTGCCGGCAGCGACACGCCTGCCAAGCTCATCGTTCTGGACTACAAGGGCGGCAAGAAGGGCGACGCCCCCATTGCGCTGGTGGGCAAGGGTGTCACGTTCGACAGCGGCGGCATCAGCCTGAAGCCCGGCGCGGGCATGGACGAAATGAAATACGACATGTGTGGTGCCGCGAGTGTGATCGGCGCGTTCACCGCCGTGGTCAAGCTCGGCCTGCCGGTCAACCTGGTTGGCGTGATTCCCGCCGTGGAAAACATGCCCAGCGGCACCGCGACCCGCCCGGGCGACATCGTCACCTCCATGAGCGGTCAAACCATCGAGATTCTCAACACCGACGCCGAAGGCCGACTGATCCTGTGCGACGCCCTCACCTATGTGGAGCGCTTCAAGCCCAAAACCGTGATCGACATCGCGACCCTTACCGGCGCCTGCGTGATCGCGCTCGGCAACCACGCCTCGGGACTGTTCAGCAACGATGACGAGCTGGCCGCCGAGCTCACTGCCGCCGGCGAACAAAGCGGCGACCGGGCCTGGCGCCTGCCCCTGTGGGAAGAATACGACAAGCAGTTGAAAAGCAATTTCGCCGACATGGCCAACGTGGGCGGACGCAATGGGGGCAGCATCACCGCGGCCTGCTTCCTCGCGCGCTTCACCAAGGAAATGCGCTGGGCCCACCTGGATATCGCCGGCACCGCCTGGCACTCCGGCGAACGCAAAGGCGCCACGGGGCGCCCGGTGAGTCTGTTGGTGGAGTATATTGCGCAACAAGTGCGCTAGTGTTGTCAGTTCACAGACAGTTTGCAGTTGACAGTTAGCAGGGGGTGCCACGCTCATACTGCAAACTGCAAACTGTGAACTGTGAACTGTGAACTGAAAACTCCGAATCACCCCTGATTGGTGAGCCCCACACACAGCTCGTATAATCAGCCCCTTTCGATTTCATCCCGCCGGGGCACCGAGCGGCAGCAAGAGCGTTGTCACATGGAAAAAACCTTCAATCCCCAAGCCATCGAGCAGCACTGGTATCAGACCTGGGAAACACGCGGCTATTTCAAGCCCCAGGGCGAGGGCGATCCCTACTGCATCATGATTCCGCCGCCCAACGTCACCGGCAGCCTGCACATGGGGCACGGCTTCAACAACGCGATCATGGATACCCTGATCCGCTATCACCGCATGAAGGGCCGCAATACCCTGTGGCAAGTGGGCACCGACCACGCCGGCATCGCCACGCAGATGGTGGTCGAACGCCAGCTCGGCGCCGACGGTATCAATCGCCACGATTTGGGTCGGGAGAAATTCCTGGAGAAAGTCTGGGACTGGAAGGCCGAGTCCGGCGGTAACATCACGCGCCAGATTCGCCGCCTCGGTTCATCGGTGGACTGGTCGCGCGAGCGCTTCACCATGGACCCGGGCCTCTCCAACGCGGTCCGCGAAGTGTTCGTGCGCCTCTACGACGAAGGCCTCATCTACCGCGGCAAGCGCCTGGTGAACTGGGATCCCGTATTCAACACGGCCATTTCCGACCTGGAAGTGTTGAACGAAGAAGAACAAGGCTCGATGTGGCATTTCCGCTATCCCCTCGAGGACGGTTCAGGCCACCTGGTGGTCGCCACCACCCGTCCGGAAACCATGCTCGGCGATAGCGCCGTGGCCGTGCATCCGGAGGACGAGCGCTATCGTCATCTGATCGGCAAGCGGGTAAAGCTGCCCATTACCAACCGTCTCATCCCCGTCATTGCCGACGAGTACGTGGACAAGGAATTCGGCACCGGCTGTGTGAAGATCACACCGGCACACGATTTCAACGACTACGAGGTGGGCAAGCGCCACAATTTGCCGCTGATCAACGTGCTGGACCGCAATGCAAAAATCCTTGGCGAATTCACAGTCCTCACCTTCGAGGGCTACGCCACCCAGCACGGCGAGAAAGGGCCTGAGCAATATGCCGGTCTCGACCGTTTCGAGGCGCGCAAGCAGATCGTCGCGGAGTTTGAAGAGCTCGGCCTGCTGGAAAAGATCGAGCCACACGCATTGAAAGTACCGCGCGGCGACCGTTCGGGCGCCGTCGTGGAGCCCTGGCTCACCGACCAGTGGTACGTAAAGACCGCCGACCTCGCCCGCCCTGCCATAGAGGCCGTCGAGGACGGTCGCATCAAGTTTGTTCCCAAACAGTACGAGAACATGTACTTCGCGTGGATGCGCGACATTCAGGACTGGTGCATTTCGCGCCAGCTGTGGTGGGGCCACCGCATTCCCGCCTGGTACGACAGCCAGGGCAAGGTCTACGTGGGCCGCGACGAGGCCGAGGTACGCACGAAATACAATCTGGCCGCGGATGTCGCACTGCAGCAGGACGATGATGTTCTGGACACCTGGTTCAGCTCCGCGCTGTGGACCTTCTCCACCCTGGGCTGGCCGGAGCAGACGCCGGAACTCAAGACCTTCCACCCCACCGACGTGTTGGTGACGGGTTTTGACATCATTTTCTTCTGGGTGGCGCGCATGATCATGATGACCATGCACTTCGTGAAAAATGACGATGGCAGCGCGCAGATCCCCTTCAAGACCGTTTACGTTCACGGCCTGGTGCGCGATTCCCAGGGCCAGAAGATGTCCAAATCCAAGGGCAACGTTCTCGACCCCATCGATCTGATCGACGGCATCGACCTGGAAACCCTGGTGGACAAGCGCACCAGCGGCATGATGCAGCCACAGTTGGCAAAGAAAATCGAGAAGCAGACCCGCGCCGAGTTCCCGGACGGCATCGCCGCCTACGGCACCGACGCCCTGCGCTTCACGTTTTGCTCCCTGGCCGCAACCGGTCGCGACATCAAGTTCGACATCGGTCGTATCGAGGGCTTCCGCAACTTCTGCAACAAGATCTGGAATGCCACCCGCTATGTGCTGATGAATTGCGAAGGCCAGGATTGTGGTCAGCAGGACGACGCGGATTATGCGCTGTCGGTGGCCGACCGCTGGATCATCAGTGAATTGCAGCGTACCGCGCAGGCTGTTTCCCAGGCCATCGAAAGCTACCGTTTCGACCTGGCCTCACAGACTCTGTATGAATTCGTGTGGAACCAGTACTGCGATTGGTATCTGGAGCTGTCCAAGCCCGTGCTCTGGGACGAAAGCGCATCAGCAGCGCTGAAAAAAGGTACTCGCCGCACCCTGATCCGCGTGCTCGAAGCGATCCTGCGCATGGCGCATCCCATAATGCCCTACATCAGCGAAGAGATCTGGCAGCAAGTGAAAAGCCTCGCAGGCAAGAGTGGCGACACCATCATGCTGCAACCCTTCCCCGCTGGCGAGCAAGACAAGGTGGACAGCGACGCAAGTGCCAGCATCGAATGGCTCAAGCAGGTCATCATCGGCATCCGCAATATCCGCGGGGAAATGAACATCGCCCCCGGCAAGCAGATTCCCGCGCTGTTGCGCAACGGCTCTGACGCAGACCGGCAAAAACTCGATGCCAACCGCCAATTCCTGATGCGCCTCGCCAACCTGGAGTCCGCCACCTGGCTCGACACCGGTGCCAGCGCGCCGGCTTCCGCCACCGCACTTGCCGGCGATATGGAAATCCTGGTACCCATGGCCGGACTTATCGACAAAAATGCGGAACTGGCGCGCCTCGCCAAGGAAATCGAGCGCATCACCAAGGAGGCTGAGCGTATCCGCGGGAAGCTCGCCAACCCCGGCTTCGTCGACAAGGCGCCGGAAGCCGTGGTGCAGAAAGAGCGGGAAAAACTGGCCGATCACGGCTCTGCATTGACGCGTCTGGAAGCGCAACGCGCGGAGATCGAAGCACTGTAAACCGCACTCCGGACGCCTGTTTTCAGGCGTCCGGGGACAAACCTCGAACAGCCCACCGTAGGTTGGGCTGAGGAACGAAGCCCAACACCTGTCACCGCTCCCCAGCGGCACCGAGGTCTACTCCCTCACCACCCCAATCCGGCGCCACCAAACCGCGGGCAACATAATCCCGCAGCGTGGAATTGTGATGTTGGGCTTCCTGCGTCAGCCCAACCTACGACATCGAGCTGCCCACCGTAGGTTGGGCTGAGGAACGAAGCCCAACACCTGTCACCGCTCCCCAGCGGCACCGAAGTCTACTCCCTCACCATTCCAATCCGGCGCCACCAAACCGCGGGCAACATAACCCATACAGCGTGGAATTGTGATGTTGGGCTTCCTGCGTCAGCCCAACCTACGATATCGAGCCGCCAACCGCAGGTTGGGCTGAGGAACGAAGCCCAACATCTATCACCGCTCCCCAGCGGCACCGAGGTATACTCCCTCACCATTCCAATCCGGCGCCACCAAACCGCAGGTAACATAACCCATACAGCGTGGAATTGTGATGTTGGGCTTCCTGCGTCAGCCCAACCTACGACATCGAACAGCCCACCGTAGGTTGGGCTGAGGAACGAAGCCCAACAGCTGTCACCGCTCCCCAGCGGCACCGGGGTCTGCTCCCTCACCACCCCAAGCCGGTGCCACCAAACCGCAGGCAACATAATCCCGCAGCGTGGAATTGTGATGTTGGGCTTCCTGCGTCAGCCCAACCTACGACATCGAGCTGCCCACCGCAGGTTGGGCTGAGGAACGAAGCCCAACAGCTGTCACCGCTCCCCAGCGGCACCGAGGTCTACCCTCTCACCACCCCAATCCGGTGCCACCAAACCGCGGGCGACATACCCATGCAGCGTGGAGTGCGGCCAATCCGCCGCCTCTGACACCAAACCATGTTTCACCGGATTGAAGTGGATGTAATCGACGTGACGCTGTAAATCCACTTCGTCACGAATCTGGTGTTCCCAGTAGCGTCGCTGCCAAATACCGCGTTCGCGTCTTCTCCGACGGCTGTCGCGAATCATTTCGCGCTGCGGCAGCGTGCGTGAAAAACCTGCTTTGATCAATGCCCATCGCATCGGATAATCCGCATCGCCCGGTGGTAAACGCCACACTGCATGCAGATGCTCCGGCATGACCGACATCGCGATCAGCGAGAAAGGATGACGAAGCTTGACCTGTTTTATGACTGCCCGAAGATTATCGATGTGGCGCACCAACAGGTCAGAGTCACGGTTTTCCAGATTGACAGTAAAGAAATAGGTTCCACCTTCGCTCCGGGCTCGTCGGTAATACATGAGCGCAATCACCTCCTTGTGATGTTGGGCTTCCTGCGTCAGCCCAACCTACAACATCGAACAGCCAACCGTAGGTTGGGCTGAGGAACGAAGCCCAACAGCTGTCACCGCTCCCCAGCGGCACCGGGGTCTACTCCCTCACCACCCCAATCCGGTACCACCAAACCGCGGGCAACATAATCCCGCAGCGTGGAATTGTGATGTTGGGCTTCCTGCGTCAGCCCAACCTACAACATCGAGCTGCCCACCGTAGGTTGGGCTGAGGAACGAAGCCCAACACCTGTCTCCGCTCCCCAGCAGCACCGGGGTCTGCTCCCTCACCACCCCAATCCGGTGCCGCCAAACCGCGGGCAACATAACCCTGCAACGTGAAATTGTGATGTTGGGCTTCGTTCCTCAGCCCAACCTACGACATCGAGCTGCCCTAGCCGCACTTCGATTCGCCACAGCTCAGGCACGTCATGCAGCCGTCCATCAGAATCATGGCTTTGGTCATACACTTGTTGCAGAGCTGCGCTCCTTCGGGAAAGGAGCTTTCAGCCTTTCCCGGCGCATTGGCCCTCGCTTCGAATTCGACGCGCTTCTCATCCATGATTTTCTGCTGATGCTCGGGGATGGCTTCATCCTTGATGAGGCCGATACTCTTCATGTGGGTTTCGAGGCATTCACCAATCTCCGCCACCAGCGAGGGCATGAACTTGCCGCCTTTCTTGAAGTAGCCGCCCTTGGGGTCGAACACGGCTTTCATTTCTTCCACCAGGAAGGTGCAGTCACCACCCTTGCGGAATACCGCGGACAGTACGCGGGTGAGCGCCACCACCCATTGAAAATTGTCCATGTTTTTGGAGTTGATGAACACTTCGAAGGGGCGGCGTTGCTCGTGGTCCGTGCCCATGTTGAGCACGATATCGTTGATGGTGATGTACAGCGCATGCTCCGACAGTGGCGTCTTGACCTTGTAGGTGGTGCCTTGCAGGGTTTCCGGGCGGCTGACATTTTCGTCCATTTCCTGCACGGCCTGATCGAGCACCTTCGCGGGCGCCGCCGTCTGCACTTCGGTTTCGAGCGACGGCGTTATTACCTTGTATGAGACGATTTTCTTTTCCAGTTTGACAGTCATGATCAGAATTTCCCGTAATAGCCTTCTTTGAGAGCGTCGAAAAGATTGGCGGCGGTGTGGATTTCGCCGTCGTATTCCACTTCCTCATTGCCCTTCAGTTCAACGACGGTGCCATCTTCCAGCTTGAACTGATACTTGGTGTTTTCCAGATCCTTCTCCTTCACCAGCACGCCCTGGAACGCCTCGGGGTTGAAGCGGAACGTGGTGCAGCCCTTGAGGCCTTTTTCGTAGGCGTGCAGATAGACATCCTTGAATTCCTCGAAGGGAAAATCGGTGGGAATATTGATGGTCTTGGAGATGGAGGAGTCGACCCACTTCTGCGCCGCTGCCTGCACCTCGACGTGCTCCAGAGGCTTGATGTCTTCCGAGGTCACAAAGTAGGGCGGCAGTTCCTCGCCCGGATTTTGCGAATAGGGCATGGCGTGAGCATTGATCAGTTCACGGTAGGCAAGCAGCTCATAGGAAAAAACATCGACTTTTTCCTTGCTCTTCTTGCCCTCGCGGATCACGTTGCGGGAATAGTGATGGGCAAAACTGGGCTCGATGCCGTTGCTGGCGTTGTTGGCCAGCGACAGGGAGATGGTACCGGTAGGCGCAATGGAGGTGTGGTGCGTAAAGCGGCAGCCGGTCTGCGCCATGTCGTCCACCAGTTTGGCATCCACGGACGCGATGCGCTGCATGTAGCGGCTGTATTTGGCGTGCAGCACCTTGCCCTTGACCTTGTCGCCGGGTTTGTAGCCATCCTCGGCCAGCTGCGGGCGTATGGCCAGCATATGAGGGGTAATTTCGAACTCTTCCTCCATGATGGGCGCCGGGCCTTTTTCCCTGGCCAGTTCGACGCCGGTGCGCCATCCCGCCAGAGCCATTTCGCGGCTCACGTCTTCGGTGAATTCCAGCGACCGGGGGCTGCCGTAGGGCATGCCCAGCATGGTCATGGTGGAGCCAAGGCCCAGGAAGCCCATGCCGTGGCGGCGCTTGCTGGTGATTTCGTCGCGCTGCTCGGCAAGCGGCAGACCGTTGATCTCCACCACATTGTCGAGCATGCGGGTGAACACCGCTGTGACTTCGCGGAAGGTATCCCAGTCGAAGCGCGCCCGATCGGTAAAGGGGTTGTGAACGAACTTGGTGAGGTTGATGGAACCCAGCAGACAGCTGCCGTAGGGCGGCAGGGGTTGCTCGCCACAGGGGTTGGTTGCACGGATATTTTCGCAGAACCAGTTGTTGTTCTCGTCGTTGACCTTGTCGATGAGGATGAAGCCGGGCTCGGCGTAATCGTAGGTGGACGTCATGATCACGTTCCACAACTTGCGCGCCTGCACCGTCTTGAACACCCGGCAAGCCGCCCGGCCCTGCTCGTCCTTCACGTACGTGCTGTTGTCCGGCACATCGCGCCACACCACCTGGCCTTCGTCGTTCAGGTCGATCTTGCTGCTTTGTGCTTCCTTCTCGGTAATGGGGAAACACAGGGGCCAGTCGCCGTCGCTCTTCACGGCTTCCATGAATTCCCGCGTGACCAGAAGAGACAGGTTGAACTGGCGCAGGCGGCCGTCTTCGCGCTTGGCGCGGATGAAATCGACCACGTCCGGATGGCTGACGTCAAAAGTGCCCATCTGGGCGCCGCGGCGACCGCCAGCGGAGGACACGGTAAAACACATCTTGTCGAAGATGTCCATGAAGGACAGCGGCCCCGAGGTATAGGCACCGGCGCCGGACACGTAGGCACCGCGCGGTCTCAGGGTGGAGAATTCGTAGCCGATGCCGCAGCCGGCCTTGAGGGTCAGGCCCGCTTCCAGGTTCTTTTCCAGAATGCCCTGCATCGAATCCGGAATGGTGCCGGACACGGTGCAATTGATGGTGGAGGTGGCAGGCTTGTGTTCCTGGGCGCCGGCATTGGAAATGATGCGCCCGGCGGGGATGGCACCGTTGCGCAGGGCCCACAGAAAGCGCTCGTACCACTTCTCGCGGCTGTCCTCCTTCTCGGTGTCCGCCAGCGCGCGCGCGACCCTCTTGTAGGTACCGTCGATATCCGGGTCCACGGGGGTACCGTGCTTATCCTTGAGACGGTACTTTTTATCCCAGATATCCTCGGAGGCAGGCTGTAGCCTGACGTCGACATGGGCGGGAGTTTTTGCGGTTTTGATCGCTTCTATGGACATGGCGTTTTTGCGTTCCGGTGGGGAGGAATGTATCTTGTGGCCCTGGCGGCCTCCAAGCCCTGAAAACACAATATATAGTGGCCATGAAAAAAATAAATATCAAGTATTGTGGTGGATAAATTAGGCCCCGTATCAAAGTCATTGATACCTCGACGGTTTTGCGAAGGTCGCTGCGGCATCGAAATGAGATAACGACGGGAGACTTCGACAAGCGTAAAAGTCAAGGGTCGGCTTCGAATTTTGTCCGGCAAGGGAGGTTTTTTGCGCGCCGAGCTCCGCTGGCTGCCCTCGGCGCCGGGGAAAGCCCGAACTGGCGAAATTACCGATTCGCGAGATCAGTGATCGGCCAACCTTCCCCACACATCATACTCATCCGCATCCTCCACCACGGCCCGGACGATATCGCCGGGCTTGAGGTGCGTCTGGCCATCGAGAAAGATATTGCCGTCGATCTCCGGCGCATCCGCGGCCGTGCGGCCCACGGCGCCTTCCTCGGCGATCTCGTCGATGATGACATCCACGGTCTTGCCGATTCTCGCTTCGAGGCGGGCAGCGCTGATGGCTTGCTGGGTTTCCATGAAGCGCTCCCAGCGCTCGTGCTTGACGTCCTCCGGGACCGCGCCTGGCAGGTCGTTGGCGGGCGCACCCGCCACCGCTTCGTACTTGAAGCAGCCCACCCGGTCCAACTGGGCTTCTTCCAGCCAGTCGAGCAGGTACTGGAAATGCTCTTCCGTTTCGCCGGGAAAGCCAGTGATGAAGGTGCTGCGGATGGTCAGGTCCGGGCAGATGTCGCGCCACTGGCGGATGCGGTTGAGCACTTTCTCTTCATTGGCGGGACGCTTCATGGCGCGCAGCACGTCGGGGTGGGCGTGCTGGAAGGGGATGTCCAGATACGGCAGGATCTTGCCCTCCGCCATCAGGGGCAGCACGTTGTCCACGTGGGGGTAGGGATACACATAGTGCAGGCGCACCCACACGCCCAGTTCGCCGAGGGCCTCGCACAACTGTTGCATGTGGGTCTTGATTGGGCGGCCCTGCCAGAAGCCGGTGCGGAACTTGGTGTCGATGCCGTAGGCGCTGGTGTCCTGGGAGATCACCAGCAGTTCGCGGGTACCTGCCTTCACCAGGCGCTCGGCCTCGTCCATGACCTCGCCGATGGGACGACTCACCAGGTCGCCGCGGATGGACGGGATGATGCAGAAGCTGCATCGATGGTTGCAGCCCTCGGAAATCTTCAGGTAAGAGTAATGGCGCGGCGTGAGCTTGACGTCACTGGGCGGTATCAGATCGGTGTAGGGGTCGTGAATCCGTTCCTGCGGCGCCCATTCGTGGACTGCGCTGACCACCGCCTCGTATTGGTGCGCGCCGGACACCGCCAATACCCCTGGGTGAGTCTGGCGAATACGCTCCTCTTCGTTGCCCATGCAACCGGTGACGATCACGCGACCGTTTTCCGCCATGGCTTCGCCGATGGCATCCAGCGACTCCTGCTTGGCGCTGTCCAGGAAGCCGCAGGTGTTGACCACCACCACGTCGGCATCCTCGTAGCTCGGCACCACCTGGTAACCGTCGAGGCGCAACTGGCTGAGAATGCGCTCGGAATCCACCAGCGCCTTGGGACAACCGAGAGAGATGAAGCCGACTTTCTTTGAACTGGCAGTCATGGGGGAACCTGGGAGATTGATGCTGATCGAAGGCGGGAACCGTGATTGGGCGCAATTTTAATCGCCGCCACGCGCAAAGACCACCCGTATGCGCGGCGCAATCCCGGCAACGGCGTTGTCCACCCTGCGGGCCGACTGCCGTCGGGGCAGAGCTACAAGGGGCACCGCGGATAAGTGTACAATGGCCGCCTTCGTATTCACCTGATAACGGATTCGCATGATGGAGCCTTTTGTCCCCGAAAGAGATGAACGGATCGGCAAGCCCATGGCCCCTCCTCCCCCGCCACCCGCGGAGCCCGAGCCGGAAGCACCGCCTCGCAAAAGCAGCAACGGCGGCTCGCAGGGCGGCGGCGGAGGGGGCAAACTTGCCATCGCCGCGCTGTTCGCAATCAGTATTGCGCTCACCGGCTTTGCGGCGGTGCAGAAGATGGCCCTCGACAGCCTCCAGGCCCGTTTCGATGAGCTTCAGTCGCGGATCGCATCCACAGACGAGTCTCTGAGCGAGTCGGGCACCACCTTGTCGCTGCGCATCCAGGAACAGAGCGAGACCCTCAAGGCGCAGGAGCAGAAACTGGCCGGCCATTTCTCGGAAATCGACAAACTCTGGGCGGCGCGCAACAAGCTCAATGAAGGTTTCACCAACCTGGAGAAACAACTGGCCGCGGTGGACAAGAAAACCAGCAGCTTCGATCAGAGAATCGGCGCCATCGACAAGAAAACCGCCGACGCCGCCAGCAAGGCCGAGCTTGCCAGTCTGAGCAAGGATGTGGCAGCGGTGAAAAGCTCGACGGAAAGCCTGCGCAACAATGCCACCAGTGCCCTGAACAAGGCCAATCAGGTAGAGAGTTCCACCAAGCAATGGCAGACCCGCACGGACCAGCGTGTGGCCGCCACCGAAGAAGCCATTCGCGCCATCGACGCCTTTCGCCGCAGCGTCAACAGTGAATTGCTGAGCCTGCGCGCCAGCGTCAGTGGTGCGGATTGACCCTCAGGCCTGGGAGATCCTGTATTTTTCCAGCATTTTGAGATAACCCGCCATGGGGCCCACGTCCTCGTAGATGTTGGCCCCCTCTTCCACCCGGATCACCTTGTCACCCTGCACATAGGGCATTTTCTCTTCCACGGCCAGTAGCGCGTGGTGAATCAGGGTGGCGACGACCTCGTCGAACGGCAGGCGGTAAACGTCCGCCAGTGCTTTCAGCTTGGCTTCATCCTGGGCGAAATAGCTGATTTCCCTGGTGACCTTGGCATTTTCCTGGGCAGCATGTTCTTGCCACTGCGCCAGCACGGCGGCGAAATTACTCACTGACATAAATGCACCTGATGATGAAGGACGTGTAAGGGTTACTGAGTTGCACGTTTCAAGTTGCATGTTTCACGTGGGTGCTCACACCGACCACTCGGCGTAGGGCATCCCGTAGACGATTTCCCGCGCGGCTTCGATCCGGGTTCGGGCATCGTCATCCATCATTTCACCTCCTCTCCCCGCGCCTGCTTGTCGGCGTGGTAGGACGAGCGCACCAGCGGCCCCGACGCCACGTGGCGGAAACCGATGCTGTACGCATATTCGGCATATTCGGCGAACTCATCCGGGTGGACGAAACGCGCTACCGGCAGGTGTTCACGCGAGGGCGCCAGATACTGGCCGACGGTGAGCATCTCCACGTCGTGGGCCCGCAGGTCGTCGAGTGTGCGCAACAACTCATCCTTGCTTTCCCCAAGCCCCACCATCAAACCCGACTTGGTGGGCACCGCCGGGTTGCGGGCCTTGTACTCCTGCATCAATTTCAGAGACCACTGATAATTGGCGCCGGGACGCGCCTCCCGGTAGAGGCGCGGCACTGTTTCCATATTGTGATTGAACACGTCGGGCGGTGTCTCACTGAGAATCTCCAGCGCCGGCTCCATGCGGCCGCGAAAATCGGGCACCAACACCTCGATCTGCAATGACGGGCTCAAGGCGCGCGACTCTCGGATGCAATCGGCAAAATGTTGCGCGCCGCCGTCGCGCAGGTCGTCGCGATCCACCGAGGTGATCACCACGTAACGCAGCCCCATCTCGGCGATTGCCTGCGCCAGGTGGCGGGGCTCCTCGGCATCCAGTGGCAGAGGCTTGCCATGCCCCACATCGCAGAACGGGCAGCGCCGGGTGCATATCTCGCCCATGATCATGAAGGTGGCGGTGCCGCCGCTGAAGCATTCCGACAGGTTGGGGCAGGATGCCTCCTCACAGACCGTGGCGAGCTTGTTCTTGCGCAGAATGGCCTTGATCTGATCGACCCTGGCCGAAGGATGAAGCCTGACACGCAACCAGTCGGGTTTGCGTTGCACCGTCTCCACGGGAATGACCTTGACGGGGATCTTTTCCACCTTGTCGGCGCCGCGCAGTTTTTCGCCGGCGACATTGCGCCGTGAGCGCTTTTCGGGAGTGAGGCTTGTCATCTTATGTGTCCTGAAAAATATTGCCGGGATCGACCACGGCCTGGCACGAATTGTAACCCAGCGACGCCATCAACGCCGCCTGAATCCGGTTGCGCACCTCGCTCATGGTTGGCGGCGCGCCCCTGACTAGTTGCGCCACCTGGGTCATCTCCAGGCCCTGATAGCCGCAGGGATTGATGCGCAGGAACGGCGACAGATCCATGTCCACATTGAGAGACAATCCGTGATAGGAGCACCCGCGGCGAATGCGCACCCCCAGCGAGCCGATCTTGAGGTGCCTGCCCTCCCCGCCACCGGCGACATAGACACCCGGCGCATCGGGGCGCGCATAGGCGTTGATGTCATGACTCGCCAGGGCATCGATCATGGCGTTCTCCATGGCCGTCACCAGCTCCCGCACACCTATGTGGCGGCGCCGGATGTCCAGCATCGGATAGCCGACGATCTGGCCGGGACCGTGGTAGGTGACCTGACCGCCGCGATCCACCTGCACCACGGGAATATCGCCGGGGAACAGCAAGTGTTCTTCCTTGCCGGCCTGGCCCTGCGTGAATACCGGGTCGTGCTCCACCCACCAGAGTTCGTCGGGCGTCGATTCACCGCGCGTCTCGGTGAATCTTTTCATGGCTTCGAACACCGGCTCGTAGGGCTGGCGCCCGAGATCGCGGATATGCAGGGTTTGTTCGAGCACCGCGTTCACAGCACCATCTGCACGTGCGCGCTGGTTTTCAGGTCTTCGAAAATGGCCTGCAACTGCGCCGGCCCCGTCGCGGTAATCGTCACCGTGACAGCCTGAAACCTGCCGTTGCGACTGTCGCGAATACTGATGGCCGCCCGGTCGAATCCCGGAGCATGGCGCTCCATGACGGCAATGACATGGTCGTGGAGCTCACTGGTGGCGTTGCCCATTACCTTGATCGGGTAGGCACAGGGAAAGACGATTTTCGGGGCGTCGATATCACTCATCTTTGGAGGCGAACATGTTCATGAAAAACAGCATGATGGCATCCCAGAGGCGGCTGAAGAAGCCCGCCTCCGGCACGGCATCACCCGTGATGACGGAAATGTCCGTCAGGGTCTTGCCGTCGAACACCACCTTGGCGCGGCCCAGCTCCTGCCCCTGTTCGAGGGGAGCCTTGAGAACCGGCTCGACCTGAACCTCGGTTTCCAGTTGCTCCTTTGCTCCGCGCGGAATGGTGGCAAAGACATCACTGGCGGCGACCAGATTGACCGCATCCTTCTCGCCGTACCAGACGCGGGCATTTTCAACCAGCACCTGGCCCGCGCTGAACAGCTTGGCGGTCTCATAATAACGGAAGCCATAGGCCAGCAAGGTCTGGGAATCACGGGCTCGGGCCTCTTCGCCAGCGGTGCCCATGACCACGGAGATGAGACGCATGCCGTCGCGCACCGCCGAAGCCACCAGACAATAACCCGCCTCCTGGGTGTGCCCGGTCTTCACGCCGTCGACGCTCGAATCCCGCCACAGCAGGCGGTTGCGGTTGGCCTGACGATGGTTGTCGTACTCGAAGTATTTTTCCGCGTAGATCTTGTAGTGCTCGGGATAGTCCTGGATCAGCGCCCGCGCCATCAGCGCCATGTCATAGGCGGTGGTCAGATGCGTCGGGCCCGGCAGGCCGGTGGCATTCTCGAAGTGGCTGTCCTTCATGCCCAGAAGTTCGGCCTGCTGATTCATGATGTCGGCAAATGCCGCTTCGGAACCGGCGATGTGCTCGGCCAGTACGATCGAGGCGTCGTTGCCCGACTGGATGATCACGCCGCGCAACAGATCGATGATTCTCGCTTCGGTCTTGGGCAACAGCGACATGACCGAGCTGCCACTGGCCCAGCCGCCGGTGCGCCAAGCGTATTCGCTGACGCGCGCCATGTCGTCTTCCTTGATGCGACCGCTGTCGATTTCCTTCGAAACGATATAGCTGGTCATCATCTTGGTCAGGCTCGCGGGCGGCACTTTTTCCCGCGCATTGTGCTCGACCAGTATCTGGCCCGTGTCCGCATCCATCAGCACCCATGCGGTGCCGGAGATCTGCGGTGGCGCCGGCATCAGCAACTCCGCCTGCGCCATGGCGCCCGCAAGGGCGACGATCAGCAAGAGCCCAGTGTGCATCATTTTTTTCAACATGCCTGAAATTCCTGTTTTCTATGTAACAAAAGCCTGGGTGACGAAAACCTGGTGGCAAAACGAAGCGCCAAATGGTGGCAATTCTATCACGTAAGCTGTAGCGGCGAGGCGATCAAGGCCGCCCCGTATGCGGGATCAAGCCCGGCAATGGTGTGCCAGCCCGCGCCTGAATGGGTGCTTTCCCGGGCGCAACAGACACGTTCATGAAACCTCGACCGACCCTAGTGGTAGACCACGAAGGACGGCAAATTCTCACGGCTTTGCAGAATATCCTTGGCGGCGAGCAGATTGCCATGATCGGCAAAAGGGCCGACCAGCACTTTGAAAAGGGTTTTTCCCGATGCATACACTTCATTCACCAGCACGGGATAACCGGTATTGCGTGAAGCGCGGCGGCGATAATCTTCGGCTGCCGAGGAAGAAGAGAATGCGCCCACCTGCAGGAAAGCGCTGCCATTGCCAGCGGCGCTTGGCACAGGCGCGCGGCGCGGGGTCTCGGCGCGAGCCATCGTCGGCGCCTCCACCGCGTTGCGCTGGTAATCTCCGGGCGTGATGGCTGCAACATGAACGCGGCCCGTGCCCGTCTGGTCGATGCCAAGCTTCTTCGCCGCCGCGTAGGACAGATCGATGATGCGGTCATCCATGAACGGTCCGCGGTCATTGATGCGCACGATGATCTTGCGGCCATTGTCCAGGTTGGTGACCTGAACATAACAGGGAATGGGGAGCGTCTTGTGGGCGGCGGTCATGGCGTACATGTCATAGACTTCGCCGTTGGACGTGGTGCGGCCGTGAAACTTGGTGCCATACCAGGATGCCAGCCCCCGAGCCTGGTAATTCTCGAACGTGGGCATGACGTAATATTTCTTGCCCAACACCACATACGGGCTCTTGTTGCCCGCCTTGGTGATGGGCTCGAAGCGCGGCACGGCGTCGGGAATCTTGCTGACATCCACATCGCGGCGCGGCGGGCCATCGTGTTTGACGCCACCGCCGCAGGACGCCAGCAGCAGCACCGCGGCGAGCCACAGAATGCGCCTAGCCACGCCCAACCCTCTCACGGATCAGTTCGCTCAATTCGTAAACCGCCATCGCATACCGATGGCTGTGATTGTAACGGGTGATGGCGTAGAAATTGTTGAAGCCGAGCCAGTACTCATCACCGCTGCTCTGCTCCAGGCGCAGGGGCATGGCGGGCAGCGTGTCGGGATAATCGCCTTCGACACTCAGACCGTCCGCGCGATGGCGCGCGACACTGATGTCCGGCTTCTTGAGCACGTTGATCAACTCGGAATCATAACCCTTGGCGGCATGGGCGCGCGCCACCACCGGCTGCCCCGCCTGCCAGCCATGGGCCTTGAAATAATTCGCGACGCTGGCAATGGCATCCCGGGGATTGTTCCAGATGTCGATGAAACCATCGCCGTCGTAATCCGCCGCGTAGTTGCGGTAACTGCTCGGCATGAACTGGCCGTAGCCCATGGCACCGGCGTAGGAGCCCTTGTGGGCCAGCGGATCTTGTTGCTGCTCGCGGATCAGGAGCAGATAGTTTTCCAGCTCGCTGGTGAAAAACGGACTGCGCTTGGGGTAATCGAACGCCAGTGTGGTGAGCGCGTCGATGACGCGATAACTGCCGGTGTTGCGGCCATAATTGGTTTCGACACCGATGATGGCGACGATGATGGCGGGATCGACGCCATACTGTTGCTCGACCCGCTCGAGCGCCGCGCGGTGCTCGCGCCAGAAGGACGTACCGAGGCTGATGCGCTGTTCGTGAATGAAGATCTTGCGGTATTCGTACCAGGGTTTGACCTTCTCGGCGGGGCGGTTCATGGCATCGATGATGCCCTGCTTGCGCTCGGCCTGGGCCATCAGCGCCAGCAGCTCGCCGCGCTCGAAACCGTGGCTATCGACCATCCTGTCCACAAAGGCGAGAGCCAGCGGGTGGCGCTCATAACTCTCCGCCATGGCAGCGCCTGACAGGAAACCTGCAACGACAAGCATCGCAGGGGTCAACAACCATTTGCGCATAATCACCGCTTCCTCAGGTTCTTCAGATTTTATCGGGGACACTCAGGTCCGCTGTTTTTCCGTGCTGATGGACATGAGCATACCAAAGCCCAGCATCAAGGTCACAATCGCCGTTCCTCCGTAACTCACGAACGGCAGGGGCACCCCGACGACCGGCAGAATACCAGAAACCATGCCCATGTTGACGAAGATATAGACAAAGAAGGTCAACGTCAGGCTGCCTGCCAGCAGTTTGCCGAACATGGTCTGGGCATTGATGGCGATCATCAGGCCGCGGAACATAATCAGCAGATACAACCCCGTGAGCAGCGCCACGCCCACCAGGCCGAAGTCCTCGGCGAGCACGGCGATGATGAAGTCGGTGTGGCTTTCCGGCAGGAAGTCGAGCTGCGACTGCGTGCCCTCGCGCCAGCCCTTGCCGTACAGGCCGCCGGAGCCTATGGCGGTAGTGGATTGGATGATGTTCCAGCCCGCTCCCAGCTTGTCCGCCTGCGGATCGAGCAGGGTCAGAATGCGGGTTTTCTGATAATCGTGGAGCAGGAAGAACCAGAACACGGGTGCCAGCGCCAGGCCAGTGAGCACGGCGCTGAACAGATAGCGCTTGCCAAGGCCGGCGAGGAAGATCACGAAAAATCCCGCTGCGAAAATCAGCAACGCCGTGCCCAGATCGGGCTGCAACCCGACCAGCAGTGCCGGCACCACCAGCAGGATGACGGCGACCACCACGTCGAGGAAACGGGGCGGCAGGTGGCGCTGCCCCAGGTAACTGGCCAGCATCAGGGGGCCGCCGATCTTGAGAATTTCCGAGGGCTGGAAGCGCATGAAGCCAAAATCCAGCCAGCGCTGCGCGCCCTTCGCACCGGAACCGACCAGGATGACGGCCACCAGCAGCAGCACGCCCCCCAGATAGGGCACGAAAGCCCAGCGCTGCAGAAAACGCGGCGGAAGCTGGGCCGCGGCCACCATGACCACCAGCCCGATGCCCATGAAGGCGGCCTGGCGGCGCACATAATCCTGATGTTCGCCAGCGGCACTGGCGAGAATGAAAAGCCCCGCCGCACACAGGCCCATGAGCAGCAGCAAGAGCGGCAAGTCCAGGTGTACCCTCTGCCAGCCGCTGGGCCCCTGAATCATGGCGCCGTCGAGATCGAGACGGCGGACGAAGTCACTGTGCTGGTGTTTCATGGCCGTCCGCCTCGCTGAGTTTCATGTAGGCGTCGAATACGGCACGCGCCATGGGCGCCGCCGTACTGCTGCCGTGTTCGCCATTCTCGGCGATCACGCCGATGGCCACTTGCGGCTCGTCGACGGGCGCGAAGGCAATGAACAGCGCATGGTCGCGGTTGCGCTTGGAAAGCGCCGCCGCATTGTAGGTTTCACCCTGGCGTATGCCCACCACCTGAGCCGTGCCGGTCTTGCCGGCGATGGTGTAATCGAGACCTCTGGCGATGCCCTTGGCCGTGCCGCGCGCGCCGTGCACCACATCCTTCATGGCATCGATGACATAGTCCCAGTGCTCCTCGCTGCCCTGAATCCGACCGAGAGAAACGGGCGGATCGCCGTCGCCGCCATTATTCGCCACCGACTTGACCATGCGCGGCACGATCATATCGCCACGGGCGGCAAGGCGGGTCGCGAGCACCGCGAGTTGCAAAGGGGTGGACAGCATGAACCCCTGACCGATGCTGGTATTGACGGTATCGCCCGGATACCAGGGCACGCCGCGCACACCCCGCTTCCAGTCCCGCGATGGCATCAGCCCGGCGCGCTCGGAGGGCAGATCGATACCCGTTTTTTCGCCAAAGCCGAAACGGGTGCCAAAGTAATACAGCTCATCGATGCCCATTTTCACCCCCGCACTGTAGAAGTAGGTGTCGCAGGACTGAACGATGGCGGTATGGAGGTCGACGCGGCCGTGGCCACCCCGCTTCCAGTCGCGGTACTTGTGATCGTGATTGGGAAGGCGAAAAAAGCCCGGGTCGTAGATGACGGAATCCATGGCCATGACGCCGGTTTCAAGCGCCGCCAGGCCGAACGCCGGCTTTATGGTGGAACCGGGCGGGTACTGCCCTTGCGTCACGCGATCGAACAGCGGTCGGTCGGGTGAATTGAGCAACTCGTTGTAATCCTTCACGCTGATGCCCGTCACGAACAGATTGTTGTCGAAACCAGGCTTGCTCACCATGGCGAGAACACCGCCGGTACGCACATCCATCATCACCACGGCGCCCAGATGATCGCCCAGCGCCTCGTAGGCAATTTCCTGAAGGCGAATATCGAGGTGCAGGTAGATGTCCTTGCCGACGGCGGGTGCGATACGTTCGAGCATGCGCATCACGCGACCGCGGGCATTGGTTTCGACGTATTCGTACCCGACCTCGCCAAGCAGGGTGTCCTCGTAGGAATTCTCGATGCCGGTCTTGCCGATCACGTAGGTGCCGCTGTAGCGCACCGGGTCGAGCACCTCCAGTTCCTGTTCGTTGATGCGTCCCACATAACCCAGCACATGGGAAAGCAGCGAGCCGTGCGGGTAATGGCGCACCAGCTGCGCGGTGATCTCCACGCCTTCGAGGCGGTATTCGTTGACCGCCAGCACGCTCTGCTCCTGTTCGCTGAGATTGATGCGCAGGGGCACCGGCTCGTAGGGCTTGCGGCGGGATTTCTGGCGTTCGAAGCGCTTGAGCTCCTCTTCCTGAAGATCCAGCAAGGCGTCGAGATCCTCCAGCAATGCGTTCAGATCAGGGCTGCGCTCGACGACGATGGAGAGGTTGAAGCCCGCCTTGTTATCGGCAAGCAAGACGCCGTTGCGATCGTAGATCAGTCCCCGCGTCGGCGATACCGGACGCACGTGCACCCGGTTGCTTTCGGAGCGGGTCGCGTAGCGATCGTGATGGAGAATCTGCAGATAGTAGTAACGCCACAAGAGAATCATCAGCATCACGAACATCACGCCCAGGGCGACGCTGATCCTGATGAAGAACAGTCGGAACTCCCTGTGGGTGTCTTTGAACGCTGAATCTTGCATACCGCTGCTGATGACGTGGCAGGCAACCTGTGGAGTCGCGCTGGCGTGTGGCTTGGCGCGGTATTCTATCAGCAATCGGCGCCGCGAAACCCCTGGACGAGGGCCAGGCAGGCAATCCTTGCTTGCACAGGGGGCGCGAATTTTGCGGCGCCACGCCCCATTTCCGATTTGCCAGCAAACGGCATGGCCATATCCATGAAATTGACGCATGCTTCAATCCTGTCATCGCTGGCCGTGCACTTCATCCCGAGATTCGCTCATGAGACCAATCCGCAGTTGGACCGATGCTGTTTGCCTGCTGCTCGCCATGGCGCTGGTGTGCGCCCTGGTCGTCTTTGGCGAAATTCGCTACACCGGGTCGGATCCGCGCGGCGCCTTGCTGTTGAGCGACTCGCTGGCATTTCACCAGTCCTTCAAGCTGGATCACTACGAGAGAGAAACGCTCGACCGCTACGGCTACACCATCCACCAGAAAAACGGTCACGATTACTATTTTTTCCCCATCGGCACATCCCTGGTCAGCATTCCCGTGGTGATCGCCGGCAAGCTGCTGGGCTTCTCGCACGAAGAGCATGAACTGCCACTTCAGATCGCCACAGCCACCATCGCAGCGGCACTCATTCTGCTGTTTCTTTACCGATTTGCCGGGCTCTTTCTGGAGCCACGCAACGCCTTGCTGCTGGCGCTGACATTCTGGCTGGGCACCTCGCTGTCCAGTACCGGCGGCACCGCGCTTTGGTCGCACAACTTCGCGACGCTGTTTGCGCTGATGGCAATTTTTTACGCTGTCCGACCCGTACTCCGGCAGGACACGGTTCCCTGGTTGCTGATCGCCACGCTGCTGTTCCTTGCCTATCTCTGCCGCCCCACCCTGGCCCTGCTGGCGCCGTGCCTGCTGCTGTTTCTGCTGTTTCACACGCGCAAGGCGGCCATTCTTTCCGGCATCGCGCTGGCCTCCTGGCTGGGGATTTTTGTACTCTGGAGTTACGGAGAATTCGGCCAGCCACTACCGGACTACTACCTGCCCGCACGGCTCGTTGGCGGCAATCTGCCGACGGCACTGGCGGGCAATCTGATCAGCCCCGGACGCGGCCTGCTCATTTACTCGTCTTTCATTGCCGCGGTCTGGCTCTACCGGTGGTCGGCGCGCGGCAGGTCAATTTTCAGCAAGCCCTGGTGGCTGTTGCCGGCCCTGCTCTGGCCGCTTCTTCATCTCGTTTTCGTTTCGCGCTTTCCACACTGGTGGGGCGGTTGGTCGTACGGGGCCAGGCTCACGATGGACGTCCTGCCCGGTTTGTACCTGCTGACGCTCGCCGCCTGGCCCCGCGATCTTGCTGAAGTACGGCGCACCTCAAAAGTGGCTGTGGCACTGCTCGCCGCGAGCTGTGTCATCTCGGTGTTCGCCAATGCCTGCCAGGGGCTCTACAACCCCTACTCCGCGCGCTGGAACGCCAACCCCAATATCGACGTGTTTCCTGCCTATCTTTTCGATTGGCGCTATCCGCCCTTTTTGCACAACCAGGCCCGCCACGCGGCCAGAAATGCGCGCCACGAGCGGGCGACAGGCGTGACGGACGCGGTCGTGGTGCTGCGCCACGACGACAGCAACATTCTGTTCACGAACTGGTACAACCCGGAACCCTACCAGCGCTGGAGCAGCGGCAATTTCGCGTCGCTGACGTTCACCTTGCCGGACGAACAACAATTGCAGGGCGTCATCACCATTGCCGCGCGCTATCTCGACGAGCAGCGCGTCAGGGTCAAGCTCAACAGTCATCCGCTGGGCAGCTATGTGTCATCGGATGTAAAAATCGCCAGGACGTTTCACATCGATCCGACGCTGCTGCTCCCCGGTCAGACCAACACACTCAGTTTCGAGCTGCCCGATGCGCACAGGCCCGACCCGGTCGACTCGCGCGAGCTGGCCATAGCCATCCACAGTATCGCCATTCGTTAGTCTGTTCACGATCTCGCAATTTGGCTGTTCGACTGAGTTTCACGTTTCAAGTTACACGTTTCACGTAAGAACAGGGTGGGCCTGCGGGTCGTCGAGGCTCTCTGTACAGGGCGCGTCGTCAGTGTGATGCCATCGCAACAGGCACCTGCGTGAAACTCAAAGGTAGAAAAAGATCGTGAACAAGCTCGTAGAGTCAAACTACTTGTGATACGGGTGCCCCGCATTAAGAGTCCAAGCCCGATACAACTGCTCGGCGAGGAGAATACGCACCAGAGGGTGAGGCAGCGTCAAGGGGGAGAGAGACCAGGACTGATCCGCCCTGGCGAGACAGGGCGGCGCGAGCCCGTCGGGGCCACCGATGAGAAAACAATAATTGCGGCCACTGTCGCGCCATTGCACAAGCTGCCGGGCCAGTTGCTCGGTGCTCCAGGGTTTTCCCGGCACATCCAGCGCGATCACGCCCTCGTCGTTGCCGATGGCCTTGAGCATCGCCTCGCCTTCCCGGGCAATGGCCCGATCCATCGGCTGATTCTTGGCGCGCGGCCCGAGCGGCAACTCGACAAGTTCGATACGCATTTCCGGCGGCATGCGCCTGGCGTACTCGGTGAAGCCTTCCGTTACCCAGGAAGGCATGCGGGTGCCCACGGCAAGAATACGTAGACGCATGGGTTACGTTATCAGTTCACAGTTCACAGTTCACAGTTCACAGTTCACAGTTCACAGTTCACAGTTCACAGGATCAGTGTGACCCACCCCTGAAAACTGTCAACTGTGAACTGTCAACTGTGAACTAAAAACCAAAACCTCACTTCCTCTTCACGTCATCGGGACGCACCGACCAGAGCTTTTCCAGCTCGTAGAAAGCGCGGGTTTCCGGCAGCATGATATGCACCACCAGGTCACCCAGGTCCACCAGCACCCAGTCGGAGCCTTCGCCTTCGGTGCCGATGGGCGGAAAACCAGCCTTCTTGCACTTCTCGATCACATTGTCGGCCAGCGCCTTTACCTGACGGCTGGAGGTACCACTGGCCACCACCAGGGTATCCATGATGTCCGTCAGTTCCGAGACGTCCAGTACCGCAATATTGTGGCCTTTGATGTCTTCGAGGGCGTCGACGACGATGTCTTTGAGAGATGTGCTCATTATGTCTCCGGCATGGATGGCAGCGGTCATTGTACATAAAGCCGCTGATTGTGGATGTAGTCGATGACGCCGTCGGGCGTCAGGTAACGAATGGATTCGCCGCGCGCCAGCATGGCGCGCAGGGCGGTAGCCGACACTGGCAGCAACGTCATTTCCTCGATGAAAACCGCGCCCGAGGGTTTTTGCAGCAAGACACCGGCCTCCGCCACACGGTGGCACGCCAGCCATTCGGCGACTTCCCCCTCTTCCGGCACCTGCCAGCCTGGCCGCGCGGCAACCGCGATATGGGCGATATCGAGAAATTCGCGCCAGCGCCGCCAGCCGTCAATATGCACCAGGGAGTCCATGCCGATACACAGGCACAGGGGCTCGGCGGCACCCAGCTCGGCGCGCAATTCCAACAGGGTGTCGATGGTGTAGGAAAGGCCGCCGCGATCGATCTCACGGCTGTCCGCCACCAGCGATGGCTCATCGGCAACCGCGCGCTCGATCATCGCGAGACGATCCGCCGCCGGCGTCATGGGGTTTTCCCGGTGCGGCGGATCGCCGCAGGGTATCAACAACATGCGGTCGAGACCGATGAGCCCGCGCATTTCCAGCGCCGTGCGCAGATGGCCGATGTGGATCGGGTCGAAGGTACCTCCGAAAATGCCGGTGGACACTTAGGTGCGTACCTGTCCGTCTCCGAACACGACCCATTTCTGGCTGGTCAGTCCGTCGAGGCCGACGGGGCCGCGGGCGTGAATCTTGTCGGTCGAAATACCGATTTCCGCCCCCAGGCCGTACTCAAAACCGTCCGCGAAACGGGTCGAGGCGTTGACCATCACGGAGCTTGAATCCACCTCGCCGAGGAAGCGCCGCGCGCGACTGTAGTTTTCGGTGACGATTGCTTCCGTATGCGCGGAGCTGTAGTGGTTGATGTGGGCAATGGCGTCATCCAATCCAGCAACCACGCGAATCGCCAGCACCGGCGCCAGATACTCCTCGTGCCAGTCGTCCTCCGTGGCCGCCTTGCAGGCGATGATGGCGGCAGTCTTGTCGCAACCACGCAACTCGACGTTCTCTTCCGCCAGCGCTGCCGCCAGGCGCGGCAGAATCCGTGCCGCAACCGGCTCTGCCACGAGCAGCGTTTCCATGGCATTGCATACACCGTAGCGGTGCGTCTTGGCATTCATGGCGATGGTGAACGCCTTTTCCAGGTCGGCGTCTTCGTCGATGTAGACATGACAGTTGCCGTCGAGGTGTTTGATCACCGGCACGCGGGCGTCGCGGCTGATGCGTTCGATCAGGCCCTTGCCGCCGCGCGGCACGATGACATCCACGTACTCCGGCATGGCTATCAGCTCGCCTACGGCGGCGCGATCGGTGATATCGATCACCTGCACCGCCGTTTCGGGCAGCGCCGCATGGCGCAGGCCGGTGCGGATACAGTTCGCGAGCGCCTGGTTGGAATACAGCGCTTCGGAGCCGCCGCGCAGAATGCAGGCGTTGCCCGATTTCAGACACAGGCTGGCGGCATCCAGCGTCACGTTGGGACGCGATTCATAGATGATGCCCACCACGCCAAGGGGCACCCGCATCTTGCCAACCTGGATACCACTGGGACGATATTTGAGATCCGTGATCTCGCCCACCGGATCCGCCAGCGCGGCCACCTGATGGAGACCTTCGATCATGGCGTCGATGCGGCTGTCGTTGATTTCCAGGCGTTCCAGCAAGGCGGCATCCAGGCCATTGGCGCGACCATTCTCCAGATCCCGTGCGTTGGCTTCGAGCAACGGCGCGCGCGCGGCGTCGAGCGCCTCGGCGATGGCGACAAGGGCGCGGTTCTTGGCACCGGTGCCCGCACTCGCGACCAGGCGCGATGCGGCTCTGGCGCGCTGCCCCAGAGTCTGCATATAGCTTTTGATGTCCACGGCTGTGTTCATGCCAACTTCCCGAAAAAGGGGCCTATTATAGCTGCGCCCGCACTGATGGGTAAATTTCGGGCTGTGCCTGTCATTCGCCGACCATATCGGCGATTCCCTGGCGAATCATCGCCAGCCGTTCGCGGGCGTCGTCTTCCGCCAGGAGGCGCATCTTTATACTCGTCTGCAGCGGCAGAATGGTTGCCAGGCGCCATCCCAGCGACGCCAGCGTGAGCGGCTCATCCGGAAACAGGCTATCCATTTCCAGCCCTGCCACCAGTTCCTCCAGCAGTTGCTGGAGGTCGTCGTAGAGGCGCCCGGGGCGGTCGCTGTCATCCGCCTCGCTGACCCGCGCCTGCGCCACGATCAGCCCGTCCTTTTCCACTTCGCTGCCTCTCACCCTGGCGCGCCGGTCGCCGCGAATGGTGATGCCGAGCAGGCCGTCCGGTTGCTGCTCCCAGTCCATGATGTTCACCAATGTACCCCAGGGGTAGAACTCTGGCGGCGCGCCGACCTCGCGCCCGCTGATGATGGGCACCACGGCAAAGGGCGTGCCGCGGCTCACCGATTCGCGCACCAGGCGCAGGTAGCGCTGCTCGAAGATTCGCAGACGGAAGGACACCCCCGGATACAGGGGTTGCGAAAGGGGGAAAAGCGGCACATGCTGCCAGTCTGACTGCTGCAAAACCCTGCTCCTGCGGCCGATCACTCATTGTTTCCTTGACAGGATGATGATACGAATATGTGGACCTTTCAAGGCTTCCGGAACCGCCCCCAACGGCGACGATCCAAGGGGCACATGCGCACGGAACCGAATCGTGACGATCATCTCCCATAAAAAAAACGCTGCCCTGGCCTTTCTGTGCAGCGCCGTGCTGACATTCAGCATCGGGAGCCAGGCGGCGGAGACTGTCTACAAATACCGCAACGAGAAGGGAGCCATTACCTACAGCGACACCCCGCCGCGCCACGCCTCGGACTATGAACAAGTCACCCTGCCGGGCTACGCGCCGGGCGACCCGGAGCGCCACGAAGCAACGCTGGAACAGATCACGGCAACCTCCGATCGTCTTCAGGCCGATCGTCTGAAACGGGAAGAAGACCGGGAAAAACTCCTGCCCGCCGCTACCACGACTCATTATTCCGCACCTGCGCCGGAGCGCGAGGTCTACCTGATTCCCGGCTACCCCTATCACCACCACCGCCCCCATCCCCAGCGCCCACAGCCGCCCTATCGCATCGACACCCCGCGCGACACGCTCGACGCCAAGCTGCGCACACCTATTCCAATGCCCTCTTTTGGTAGCGGCGAGAGTCTGCGCGACAGATAGGATGGTGGCCCCTAAGCAGCCGCGCAACATGCATTAAGTTGGCAACATTGGGAGGCTTTGTTCCCGGCAGGGTCCTTTCGGGACACGCCGTGAACCCATCCATGGGGGCTCGACAGCGCCATCCATGGCGCTGACGGTCCCGAAAGGACCCTGCCGGGAACAAAGCCGGGGACAGAGCATTGTTTTAAGCACAACCCCACCGCAGACAACCCTTTGAACCCCTCCCCGGCCTGGTCCATAATTCCGCCCCTTCGCAACAAGCCGAGCAGGCCGTCAATGAATTCGATTTTCCAGCGCATCGCCGAAGAACTCTCCATCGATGAAAAACAGGTGTCCGCGACCGTGGAATTGCTGGACGGTGGCGCCACCGTGCCATTCATCGCCCGCTACCGCAAAGAAATCACCGGATCCCTGGATGACACCCAGTTGCGTGACCTGAGCGAGCGTCTGGTCTACCTGCGCGATCTGGAAGAACGCCGCGACACCATCCTCAAGAGCATCGATGAGCAGGGCAAGCTCAGCGCGGAGCTCAAGCGCGAAATACTCAACGCCGACACCAAGACCCGCCTCGAAGACCTCTACCTGCCCTACAAGCCCAAGCGCCGCACCAAGGGCCAGATCGCCATCGAAGCCGGCCTCGAACCTCTTGCCGATGCGCTGCTCGGTGATGCCAACCTGACGCCGGACGTCGAAGCACAGCGTTACCTCGATGCCGATGCCGGTTTCGCCGATGGCAAGGCGGTGCTGGATGGCGCCAAATACATCCTCATGGAGCGCTTCGCGGAACATGCCGACCTGCTCGCCAAAACCCGCAGCTATCTCACCGAAAACGCCCTGCTTTTCTCGACGGTAATCAGCGGCAAGGAAAAGGAAGGCGAGAAATACCGCGATTACTTCGAGCACACGGAGCCCGTCGCCAAGGTGCCGTCGCACCGGGCACTTGCCATGTTCCGCGGTCGCCGCGAAGGTTTTCTCGCCCTCAAGGTCGATGTCGCACTGGAAGAAGGCGCGCCCCATCCCTGTGAAAGCATGATCGCCGCGACCTTCGCCATCCGCGACGAGGGCCGCGCCGGCGACGCCTGGCTGCGCGAAGTGGTACGCTGGACATGGCGCATCAAACTGCAGCTGCACCTTGAAACCGAGCTGCTCTCCGATCTGCGCGAGCGCGCCGAGCAGGCCGCCATCGACGTGTTCGCCGCCAACCTGAAAGACCTGCTGCTCGCCGCGCCCGCGGGCGCCAGATCCACCATCGCCCTCGACCCGGGCATTCGCACCGGCGTCAAGGTCGCGGTCATCGACAGCACCGGTCGCGTCGTCGATCACGGCGCCATCTTTCCCCATGCGCCGCAACACAAGTGGGACGAATCCATCGCCAAACTGGCGCAGCTGGCCAAACAGCATGCCATCGAACTGATCGCCATCGGCAACGGCACCGCCTCACGCGAAACCGACAAGCTGGCGGGCGACCTCATCAAGCGCCACCCCGAGCTCAAGGTTCAGAAAGTGATGGTCAACGAGGCCGGCGCCTCCGTCTATTCCGCCTCCGCCGACGCCGCGCGGGAAATGCCCGACCTGGACGTGACCATTCGCGGCGCGGTGTCGATCGGTCGCCGCCTGCAGGATCCACTGGCGGAACTGGTGAAGATCGACCCCAAATCCATTGGCGTCGGCCAGTATCAGCACGACGTCAGCCAAACACAGCTGGCGAAAAGTCTCGACGTGGTCATCGAGGACTGTGTGAACAGTGTCGGCGTCGAGGTGAACACCGCCTCCGTACCGCTGCTGCGCCGCGTTTCGGGCCTCAGCCAGAGCGTCGCTGAAAACATCGTCGCGCTGCGCGACAGCCGCGGCCCGTTCAAGAGCCGCCGCGAACTGCTCGACGTACCGCGCCTGGGAGAAAAAACCTTTGAACAGGCCGCCGGCTTCCTGCGCATCCGCGACGGCGACAACCCGCTGGATGCGTCGGCGGTACACCCTGAATCCTATGCAATCGTGGAAAAAATCGCCGCCGACACCCAGCTCACGGTGGAAAAATTGCTGAGCGACAAGGCCGTCACCGGCAAGCTCAACCCGGCAAAATACACCGACGAGCGCTTCGGCCTGCCCACGGTGATCGACATCATCAAGGAGCTGGAAAAGCCCGGTCGCGACCCGCGCCCCGAGTTCAAGACCGCCACCTTCACAGAGGGCGTTGAAACCCTCAAGGATCTGACGCCAGGCATGGTGCTGGAAGGCACCGTCACCAATGTGGCGGCCTTCGGTGCGTTCGTGGATATCGGCGTTCATCAGGATGGCCTGGTACATATCTCGGCGCTGGCAGAAAAATTCGTCAAGGACCCGCGCGACGTGGTCAAGGCCGGCGACATCGTGCGGGTCAAGGTGATGGATGTGGACATCCCCCGCAACCGCATCGCCCTGAGCATGCGTCTCAGCGACGAGCCGGGCCAGGAAAACGCCAGGAAAACCGCACCCGCGCGCGACACTGGCCGGCGCGAGCAACGCACCTTCAGCGGCGACCGCAACCGCCAGCAAGCGCGCCCGGCCACCACCGGCACCATGGGGGCGCTGCTGCGGGAGGCGATGAAGGGAAAGAAGTGATTTTTTGGTCTGACGTCTGACGCTTTTGGGGTCGTCAATCGCAGAACCTATGGCGTGTATCTTGCCCTCAAAAATGGCTTCTGACTTCACCGACCCCACAAATCCTATTGCGTCAGACGTCAGACCCAGGAGCTACAACCATGCCCCCCTCCATCAAGCCCATGAACCCCAGCCGTGAATACTTTCTTGCCGAGGAAGGCTGCTACATTCTGGAGCTCTCCAACAGTGACGCGGATCCCGCCGTTTCCATCGCGCGGGCGCGGGTGGCGCCGGGGGTCACTACCCGCTGGCACCGGCTGCGCGACACGACGGAGCGCTATGTGATTCTGTCGGGGCGCGGGCGCGTCGAGCTCGAGGGGCTTGCGGCGCAGACGCTGGGGCCTGGGGATGTGGCCGTGATTCCTCCGCTGTGCGCGCAGCGCATCGCCAATGAAGGCGAGGACGATCTGATCTTTCTCGCCATCTGCTCGCCCCGCTTCCGGCCCGAGTGTTATGAGGATGTGCCTGGACAGGAGCTGTAAGCCATAAGCTCCAAGCACGCGCACTGGAAGAGCTGAGTTCTACCAGCGTCCAGCTTGGGGCTTACAGCTTACCTACAGCCTTCCCACCGCCAGCTCAGGGCTTGCTGGAAAAAGCGCGCATGGCATCGAGCAGCTGGCGGCAGGTGATCTGACCCACCAACTTGCCGTTCTTGACGATGGGACGGCGGCGGTGGCGGTTCTTCAGCATGTCGGCAGCAACCTCGACAATATCGTCTTCGAGATCCGAGGCTATGACGTCTTTCGTCATATAGTCCGCCACGGTGCCGACCCTGGTACGGTTTTCATAAGAGGCTGACAAGGTCGCCCTCAGGCAGTCCAGCTCCGACAGCACACCCACCAGGTTGCCCTCGTCATCCACCACACAAAGACCGGAAATACGGTGATCCAGAATCAACGCCACAGCATCGAACAGGTCCACGTCGGGAAGCACCGTAACGGGGGTTCCTATCATGTGGTCTTTCAGTTTTACGGAATTGAGCATAAGGACTCCTTCTTTATCAGCACTGGAACTACGGCCGCTCCTCATTGTGGCGAAGAGCTCATCACCCGGCAATTCCTTGACAACAGACGCCGCAAGCCGCCCAAGTAATTGAAGTTTATACGCAATCCCTGTGTGTTTTGAAACCCCTCCACATCAATAAAACACGCATCGAAAAACAGATCCTGATACGAGAAGTAAAGGCTACTCTCGGCTCATCGGCCAGCGGAGACTTCTCCTCGTCGAACATCGTTTCTGTCCGCTCAGCGAGCTGGCACCAGAGGCTTTCGCAGAGTTCACCCCCCCCCTCCCCGCAGCCAGGCGCCGGTTTCTTCAGCAGCCGGAGTTGGACCTGTAGGAGCCTGCCTACAGGCGACAATTCGATGCAAGGGTCGCTTGCAGGCAAGCGCCTACACGGGCAGGAGCGCCGTGAGAGCCGAATCTATTCGCCGCCCCAGCGCGGCAGCAGGCCTTGCTCGATACCCAACTGGTCGAGAATGCGTGCCACCATAAAATCCACCATGTCTTCCAGTGATTCCGGATTCTGATAGAAACCGGGACTGGCCGGCATTACCGTCACCCCCATGTTGGCGAGCTTCAACTGGTTTTCGAGATGGATGACGGACACCGGCGTCTCCCGTGGCACGACGATCAGCTGGCGGCGCTCCTTGATGGCAACATCGGCTGCGCGCTCGATCAGGTTGTTGCTGGCGCCGTGGGCGATGGCGGACACGCAGCCGCCGCTGGCCGGACAGATCACCATCGAGGTCGGTGCTGACGAGCCGGAGGCCACCGGGGCGAACCAGTCTTCCTTGGTAAACACCTGGATCTGGCCGGCATCCGCATCGAAGTAATCCGTCAGGAAATCCTCCAGGTGCTCGTCACCCGGCAGTTCCAGTTCGGTTTCCGTTTCCACCACGATGCGTGCCGCGCCGGAAATCATGAAATAAACCCGACACCCCGCCTGCACCAGGTATTCCAGCAATTTGAGGCCGTATTGGGCGCCGGACGCGCCGGTCATGGCCAGGGTGATGGTTTTCTCGTAGTTTTTCATGTCAACGCTTCTCCGCGCGCAACGCCGCAAGCAGTTTGTCGTGAAAGCCCATGAAACCGCCGTTGCTCATGATCACCACATGGGCGGGCTCCGCGCTGGCGCCAGCCGCGGCGACGGTTTCCGCCACCAGGTGGGAAAGATCGGCAATCACCCGCGAGCGGGCACCATCAGCGATGGCCTCTTCCAGCGACCAGGCAATGGTATCGGGCTGAAACCACAACACCTGGTCTGCAGCCTTGGTGGAGGCGGCCAGAGAGTCGCGATGAATCCCGAGTTTCATGGTGTTCGAACGCGGCTCGAGCACGGCGATGATCTTCTCGGCGCCCACTCGGTTGCGCAGCCCCTCCAGGGTGCTGGCAATGGCGGTGGGGTGATGTGCGAAATCGTCGTAGACGCGGATATTGCCGATATCGCCCAACACTTCCATGCGCCGCTTCACGCCGGCAAATTCGCACAGCGCCGCACAGGCCGTTTGCGGCCTCACCCCGGCATGGCGCGCGGCGGCGATGGCCGCCAGGGCGTTGTCGACGTTGTGCGCCCCGCTGAGCGGCCAGCGCACCTCGCCACAATCCTCGTCGCCAAGAAACACCTGGAAGACACTGCCGTCGGCTTCCACGACACGCGCCCGCCAGCCGTCCGGGCCGAGGGTTTCCGTGGCTGTCCAGCAACCCTTTTCCAGCACCGCCTGCAAATTCGCGTCCGCCTGTGGGTGAATGATCAACCCCTGGCTCGGCACGGTACGTATCAGATGATGGAACTGGGTCTGGATCGCGGCGAGATCGGGAAAGATGTCGGCGTGGTCGTATTCCAGGTTGTTGAGAATCACCGTGCGCGCATGGTAGTGGAGAAACTTGGAGCGCTTGTCGAAAAACGCCGTGTCGTATTCATCCGCCTCCACCACGAAAAACGGAGTATCACCAACCCGCGCCGACGTCGCGAAATTGCCCGGCACGCCGCCGATCAGGTAACCCGGCGCCATCCCCGCATACTCGAGAATCCACGCCAGCATGGACGCGGTCGTGGTCTTGCCGTGGGTGCCGGCCACCGCCAGCACCCATTTGTCGCGCAGAAAAAAATCTCCCAGCCACTGAGGGCCAGAGGTGTAGGCCAGGCCCTTGTCGAGCATGTATTCGACGCACGGATTGCCGCGGCTCATGGCATTGCCCACCACCACCAGATCGGGCGCGGGCTCGAGCTGTGCCGGATCGAAACCCTCGATCAATTCGATCCCCGCATTGGCCAGCTGCGTGCTCATGGGCGGATAGACATTGGCATCACAACCGGAAACGCGGTGCCCCGCAGCCTTGGCCAGCTGTGCGAGACTGCCCATGAAAGTGCCGCAAATGCCGAGAATATGAATGTGCATACAACATCAGTACCGGAACGTTTGGCGGATTATAGGAGATTGGGGTCAGAGTAAAAACTCGCATGGCGATTCCAACGATTCGCACGGTTTGACAGCGAGTTTTTACTCTGACCCCAATCTCCAACCGACGCATCATCCGTAACCTGTAGGAGCCTGCCTGCAGGCGACACAACCATCGGAGCGCACGGCATACGGTCGCCTGCGGGCAGGCTCCTACAAGCACCCCTAGCACCCGCCTCCCGTTTGTGCATTGGTAACAGTATTCGAGTATCATGCCCGCGACATTTCCAGGCCAAGATCCCTCCTCATGCCCATCAAAAACGCCTTTTACGCCCAGTCCGGTGGTGTCACCGCCGTCATCAACGCCAGCGCCTGCGGCGTCATCGAAACGGCGCGCCGCCACGGCGACAGGATCGGCACAGTCTATGCGGGCAAGAACGGTATTATCGGAGCACTGCGGGAAGAGCTGATCGACACGAGCCTGGAATCCGCCGAAGCCATCGCCGCCCTGCGCCACACCCCTGCGGGCGCATTCGGCTCGTGCCGCTACAAACTGAAAAGCCTGGAGCAGAACCGCGCCGAGTACGAGCGCCTGATCCAGGTGTTTCGCGCGCACAACATCGGCTATTTTTTCTACAACGGTGGCGGCGATTCCGCCGATACCTGCCTCAAGGTTTCACAGCTGTCGGAAACAATGGGCTACCCCATTCAGGCCATCCACGTACCCAAGACCGTGGACAACGACCTGCCGTTTACCGACAACTGCCCTGGGTTTGGTTCCGTTGCCAAATATGTGGCCGTGTCCACCATGGAGGCGAGCCTCGACGTAGCGTCCATGTGTGAAACCTCTACAAAGGTATTCATTCTCGAAGTGATGGGCCGCCACGCCGGATGGATCGCCGCTGCGGGCGGGCTTGCTGCGCAACGCGCCGGCGACCCGCCGCACATCATTCTGTTTCCCGAAGTGCCCTTCGAGCGCGAGCGGTTCCTGGCCAGGGTCAAGCAGACCGTGGAAGACAAGGGTTATTGCGTGATCGTCGCCTCCGAGGGCACGCAGTACGGGGACGGCACCTTCCTTGCCGACTCCGGCACCACCGACGCCTTTGGCCACAAGCAACTGGGCGGCGTTGCACCAACCCTGGCGGCGATGGTCAAGGAACAGCTGGGCTACAAGTATCACTGGGCTCTCGCCGATTATCTGCAGCGCTCTGCACGCCATATCGCGTCGGCAACCGATGTTGAGCAAGCCTATGCTGTCGGCCAGGCTGCCGTGGAATACGCGCTGGCGGGCAAGAACGCGGTCATGGTCACCATCGAACGCGCCGCCGGCAGCGACTACCGCTGGAGCCTCGGCGAAGCGCCGCTCGACCAGGTCGCAAACGTGGAAAAAATGATGCCCGCCGACTACATCAGCGAGGACGGCTACGGCATCAGCGAACGAGGCCGCGCCTATCTCGCGCCCCTGATCCAGGGCGAAGACTACCCCCCCTACCACAACGGCGTGCCGGCATACGCGCGGCTGAAATTGCAGCTATTGGAAAAAAAGCTGGCGCAGAGGTTTGATGTCTGATGCTGGACGTCTGACGTCTGACGCTTTGGATCGCGGGTGCGTTACATAGTTGGGAATTGCTGCTATTAACGTGCGTGAGGCGAAGAAAGCTATAAGCCATAACTCTGACCGCTGGTTCTCGCTGCATACCGTAGGGGCAATTCATGAATTGCCCCTACACGCGCAACCCCGGCTTACAACTCATATGCAATCACGCTCCAAAAGCGTCCAGCGTCAGACGTCCAGCTTCAAACATCAACCAAAAACGTTACCGGTCCGTCGTTGATCAGCGCCACCTGCATATCTGCACCGAAGCGTCCGGTGGCAGTTTCCGTCAACTGAGGTTCGATGTGAGCGACGAAGGCGCGATACAGCGCCTCGGCATCGCCGGGGTCGGCCGCCGGGGTGAAACTGGGGCGCAGACCTTTGCGGGTGTCTGCCACCAATGTGAACTGCGACACTACCAGTACACCGCCACCGATGCCCTTGACGCTTCTGTTCATGCGCCCTGCTTCATCGGGAAAAATCCGGTAGCTGATGACTTTTTCCGCGAGACGATGGCAGGCGGCCAGGTCGTCTCCCTTCTCGACGCCCAGCAATACCAGAATGCCGCGCCCGATACGACCGACAATCTCGCCCTCGACGGTGACCGATGCCTCGCTCACCCGCTGGATCAGGGCACGCATCAGGCGAAACGTAGCGCCATGGCGTCGGTGGCCCTGACAAGGGCATCGACGATTCCCGGTTCGGACGACGCATGTCCGGCGTCGCGGATGATGTCCAGCTGGGCACCGGGCCAGACATCGGCCAGTGCCAGCGCCTGCTCGACGGGGCACACGATGTCGTAGCGACCATGAACCATGACGCCGGGGATGTCCTTGAGGCTGTCCGCATTTTCCAGGATCTGGTTGGCGCGAATGAAACAGCCATTGATGAAATAATGAGCTTCGATACGCGCCAGCGCCAGCGCGAAGCGGGGGCTGGCGAAATGGTTGACGACCGCGGCGTTGGGGTGCAGCGTCGCGCAGCGCCCTTCCCACAGCGACCAGGCCTTGGCGGCGCCCATGCGTTCGATCTCGTTGTCGCTGGTGAGCTGGCGATAGTAGGCCGATACCATGTCGTCGCGCTCATGGGGAGGAATCTGGGCCACGAAATCCTTCCAGTAATCCGGAAAAATGTAACCGGCGCCGGATTGGTAGAACCACTGGATGTCCCGCTCGCGACACAGAAAAATACCGCGCAGGACCAGCCCCAGCACACGCTCCGGGTGCGCCTGCGCATACAGCAGCGACAGGGTCGAACCCCAGGAGCCGCCGAACACCAGCCAGCGCTCGACAGCGAGATGGCTGCGCAGCAATTCAATATCGGCGAGCAGATGCTCCGTGGTGTTGGCATCGAGCGCACCGTGTGGCGTGGAGCGGCCACAACCGCGCTGATCGAAGAGAATGATGCGATATTTTTCCGGATCGAAAAAACAGCGGTCCGCTTCCCGGCAGCCACCGCCGGGGCCGCCGTGCACGAACAGCACGGGCAGGCCGTCGGGTTTGCCGCATTCCTCCACATACAACCTGTGGCCATCACCAACGTCCAGCATCAGGGTGGTGTTCGGGCGTATCTGCGGATAAAGCGTGCGCATGGTTGTTACCGTATCGTTCTCCGTACCCGCCAGCGACGGATCGATTGATCCACTGGCTCCCAGCCGCCTATAGTAGCGACAAAAACCGCCAGGAGACAGCGATGAAAGCCGGCACCCCCCCTCAGCCCCAGCCCGCCCGTTGCGGCTGGTGCCTGGGCAGCGAACTCTACATGGACTACCACGACAAGGAGTGGGGCCTGCCCTGCCGGGACGACGCCAAGCTTTTCGAGTTCATCGTGCTGGAAAGCGCCCAGGCCGGGCTGTCCTGGATCACCATCCTGCGAAAACGGGAAAACTATCGGCGCGCCTTCGACGGCTTCAATGCCGAAAAAATCGCGCGTTACAACAGCCGCAGTGTTGCACGCCTGATGAATGACGCCGGTATCGTCAGGAACCGCATGAAAATCGAAGCGACCATCGGCAACGCGCGCAGCTTTCTCGACATCCAGGCCCAATACGGCAGCTTCAGTGATTACTTCTGGACTTTCAGCGACGGGCAGCCCATCGTCAACCGCTGGCAGGATCTCAGCGAAGTGCCGGCAACGACACCCCTGTCGGACACTATCAGCAAGGATCTGAAAAAGCGCGGCTTCCGCTTCATGGGCTCGACGGTGTGCTATGCCCACATGCAGGCGATGGGCATGGTCAATGATCATGTGGTGGACTGCTTTCGGCATTTGGAAGTGGGTGGAGTGTCTGACGCTTGACGTCTGACGTCTGACGCCAAGACGGGAGCGTGCCACAATTTATTGCGGAGCTAACTACGCATCGGGAGCCGATCGAAGCCGGCCCATGGTGAAGCCACTCTTTTTAAAGCGTCAGACGTCAAGCGTCAGACGTCCGACCCAGAATCAAGCCATCGCCACCCGGTTCTTGCCGCGGCTTTTCGCACGCGCCAAGCCCGTCTTGAGCTGTCGCATCATGTCCTGTTGATTGGGAGCGCCTTCCACCGCCGCGACGCCGATACTGGCGGTGACGGGCACCGGCACGCCGAACATGGCCAGTTGGATATCTTCGATCCGGCGGCACAGGCGCTGCGCCACTTTTTCTGCCGACAGCAGCGATTGCCCCGGCAGCATGATGAGAAACTCGTCACCGCTCCAGCGCGTGATCACATCCTGACCGCGCAGTCCCTTGGTAAGCACATTGGCCACACGTACCAGCACACCGTCACCGAAATCCCTGCCGAACTGCTCGTTGATCTCGCGAAAATTGTCCAGGTTGCATATCAGAATCGCGAATTTGTGGCCGCTGCGGCGAAATTCGTCCCAGCGGTGGTCAAGTAGATCCTCCACCGCCTTGCGGTTGGGCAGATCCGTGAGCGGATCCCGGTACGCCAGTTCGCGGATCCGGCGCCTGGATTGCACTACCTGGGCGAATGCCATTTCGAAGTTGTACACCACGCCCAGCGAGAGACCGGCAAGACCCGCAAAACTGATGATGAACTTCAGTTCGGCCATGGTGGGAAAGGCCTGGGCCGGGTCGAGATACCAATCCGCGATGAATACCACGCCGGTGAACACCAGCATGGGGCCGAGAAAGGCTGCGCCGAGACGCCAGCGCAGCACGATGGGAAAGCCGGGCACCAGAACCAGCGCGCCGAGCAGCCCCATCTGTTCGATGTCGCCGCGCAGGATCAGATAGATATAGGGGGCGAGACCGCAGAAGCCGTAGTAGCGCCGCACCCAGGGGCGCAGGCCCGACAATATCTGCGCCAGAACACCGACAAGCACCAGCATGCCGACACAGGCCAGTACGGAGGCCGTCTGCATCTGGCCGAGGCTGAAATTGAACGCGGAGAAAATTGCCGTCAATCCGGCAAAAGACAACATGGCGTAAAAAACGAAGCGGCTTTCCCGCGCCTCTGCGTTCAGTTCGCCGTCGCTGGGCTCCACGACATGTGGGCGAGCGCCTTCGGCTTGGCTCGGATCCGTCACTGTAGCTCTCCATGAAATTGCGTGGCCCAGGCGCGCTGGCCCCGAACCCTACAAGTGCTGGCATGTAAGTTTGGACGGCGAAGTGTAACCCAACCTGGCCGCAGTGACATGGCAGGGCTCGCGGGATCGTCTGCCTCGACCCAGGCGTGGAGGCAGACACATCACTTCGGCACAGTGGCCGCACCCCCAGGCTGCGGCCTCACTTTGTTATTCCTTGAGCAAGCCCGCAGCCCGGCCTTTCGACTCAGGCACTGCCGGCAGTTTTCTGGCTGCGCTTTCTCTCGTTTTCGGTCAGAAGTTTTTTGCGCAGACGGATCGACTTGGGCGTCACCTCGACCAATTCATCGTCATCGATGAATTCCAGCGCTTGCTCCAGGGTGAACTTGATCGGCGGCACCAGGCCGATGACTTCATCCTTGCCCGAGGCGCGCATGTTGTCGAGCTTCTTGCCCTTGGTGGGGTTGATCACCAGGTCGTTGTCGCGGCTGTGGATACCCGCCAGCTGCCCTTCATAGATCTCCTGACCCGGCTCGAGAAACAGCTTGCCGCGGCTTTGCAGGGTTTCCAGCGAGTAGGTCAGGGCCTTGCCGGTGGCCATGGAGACCAACACGCCGTTGAGCCGGTGGTTGACCTCTCCGCCCTTGATCGGCCCGTAGTGGCTGAAGGTGGAGGTCAGAATGCCGGTGCCCGAGGTCATGGTCAGGAAGTTGTTGCGAAAGCCGATGAGACCGCGTGCGGGAATGGTGTATTCGAGGCGGATGCGGCCCTTGCCGTCCGGCGTCATGTTGGTGAGATCGCCCTTGCGCAGGCCCATCTGCTCCATCAGCGCACCCTGGTGCTGTTCCTCGATGTCGATGATGACGTTCTCGTAGGGTTCCTGCTGCTTGCCATCGATTTCCCGTATGACCACTTCGGGACGACCGACCGCGAGCTCGAAACCTTCGCGGCGCATGTTCTCGATGAGAACCGACAGGTGCAGTTCACCGCGCCCGGAGACCTTGAACTTCTCGGGGCTGTCACCCTGTTCGACGCGCAGCGCCACGTTGTAAAGCAACTCTCTTTCGAGGCGGTCCTTGATGTTGCGGCTGGTGACGAACTTGCCTTCCTTGCCGGCAAACGGCGAATCGTTGACCTGGAAGGTCATGGACACGGTGGGCTCGTCCACCGTCAGGGGCGGCAGTGCCTCGACCTTGTTGATATCGCACAGAGTATCGGAGATGAACAGTTCGTCCATGCCGCTGACGCAGACGATGTCGCCGGCTTCGGCCTGCTCCACTTCGACACGCTGCAGGCCGGAGTGGCCCATGATCTTGAGAATGCGGCCCTGGCGCTTGCTGCCATCGGCGCCGATGGCGACCACCGGCGTGTTCGTCTTGACCTTGCCGCGGGCGATGCGGCCGACACCGATCACGCCGAGGAAGCTGTTGTAATCCAGCTGCGAAATCTGCATCTGGAAGGGGCCGTCCAGATCCACGCTGGGCGGCGGCACGTAATCGACGATGGCCTGAAACAACGCATCCATGTTGTCATCGAGTTTCTCATGGTCGAGACCGGCGATACCGTTGAGGGCGCTGGCATAGACAATGGGGAAATCCAGCTGCTCATCGGTGGCGCCGAGGTTGTCGAACAGGTCGAACACCTGATCCACCACCCAGTCGGGGCGCGCGCCGGGGCGGTCGATCTTGTTCACCACCACGATCGGATTGAGGCCGGCCTGGAAGGCCTTCTGGGTCACGAAACGGGTCTGGGGCATGGGGCCGTCGATGGAATCGACCACCAGCAGCACACAGTCGACCATGCTCATCACCCGCTCGACTTCGCCACCAAAGTCGGCGTGGCCGGGGGTATCGACGATGTTGATGTCGTAGCCGTTCCACTTCAGGGCGGTGTTCTTGGCCAGGATGGTGATGCCGCGTTCCTTTTCCTGGTCGTTGCTGTCCATGACCCGCTCGTTCTCGAGTTCCTTGCGATCCAGGGTGCCGGACAGGCGCAGCAGCTTGTCCACGAGCGTGGTCTTGCCGTGGTCGACGTGCGCGATGATGGCCACATTGCGCAGCTTCCGTGTTTCGTCAGACATATTTCTTTGGGTCATGGGTAGGCTCATGAGAATCCGCACACCGCGGTGCGCGTGCATTTAAAGGCCCCTGATCGGGAGGAGAGAGGAAAAATGGTCGCGGATTATAGCAGACTTTTTTTTGCCCACGGAAACCCGCCGTTGCGAAGGCGCAATGGACGACGTGGGAGCATCGCCGTTCGAGAGGGAAGCTTCCTACTCGAACGCTCACAAACCCTCAATTGGCAGGCCGATAGACGCCGATATTGGCGATGCCTTTTTCCCGCAGCAGCTCCGCGTGCAGGCGGCTCATCACGCCGCGGTCGCAGTAGAGCAGGTACTCCTTGGCACCATCGAGGTCGGCGACCGCCTTGTCCAGTTCAAAAAAGGGAATTTCGATGATCTGCGCACTGCCGGCGCGCAGCGGACTGCGCTGAATCTCGTCCGGGTGACGAATATCGACGATGATCATACCGGGGCGCGGCAAACCGTGAATGGCCACGCCCGGCCCGGCTGTGCCCGGATCCATGACCAGCGCATCGATGTTTTCCTCGCGCCGCTCGGCGATGGCCTTGTCGAGCACCGCCATGTCGAACGCGGCCTCCTCGGCCAGCACCCGCTCGCGGCGCGCCCGCGTCGTGGGCCGCACCGAGATCACCCCGCAATATTCCGGCATGTTGGCGGCGAACTTTTCGGTGCCGATGGCGCGCGCCGTGGCAATGATGTCGCCCTTGTCCATCACCGCCAGAGGGCGCAGTGTCAGCATCTCGGTCGCCTCATCGATGACCCGCAGATTGACCAGCGTCTGGCTCGACACCTGGGCCACACTCTCGCCGGACACCAGCGCGTTGACGCTGAGCCCCCGCCCCACCTGCTCCGCGGCGCGAAACATCATGCGTTTGAGCACCACGCCCATGTGGGCATCGTCCACCTTGGTGAGAATTTCAGCCACCACGCCCTCGAACGGTACCGTGATGAAGCGTACACGGTGTGACGCGCCGTACTTCTGCCACAGGTAGTAGGCCACTTCCTTGACGCCGAGTTCGTGGGCGCGCCCGCCGAGATTGAAAAAACAGAAATGCGTCAGCAAGCCGCGCTTCATGGTCAGATAGCTGGCAACCGTCGAATCGAATCCCCCCGAGATCAGTGACAGCACGCCGTCCTGGGAACCGATCGGGAAACCGCCGAGACCGGAGCGCGCCTCCTCCACGAGGTGGAATTCTTCACCCTGCACTTCCAGTGTAACCGTCACCTCGGGATTGCGCAGATTCACCTTGCCGGTATCGCCACTGGCAAGCAGCGCCGCACCGATGAAGCGCTCGGCTTCCATCGAGCTGAACGCCTGCTCGCCGCGGCGCCGCACACGCACGCAGAATGTTTTGCCCTTCAGTTGCTGACTCCAGGCTGCCATGACCTTGGCAGCCATATCATCGAGACCCACCAGCGGGTACGTGCGCACGCGCGAGAATTTGGCTACGCCGGGCGTGTTGGCGAGCACGTCCTCCACCAGCGGACAAAGCGCTTCGCCATCCTCCGGCAACCAGACATCGATCTTCTCCCAGTCGCGGCTCACGACGATGTTTGGGTCCAGGCGACGCAGCAGCTTGCGCAGGTTTTCCCGCACCATGCGGGTCAGGCGCTTGCGCACCGGCTGGCTTTTGATGGTGATTTCTGGAAAGAGCCTGACGATGTAATGGTGTTGCATGGAAATCTGATGAAAGCAGTGGGCCTGCCATTATATACCGCGACGCCCCGATCTCGGATTCTGTCTCGCCGCGGTCGTCGACACCGATTGCATAAGCAGTGCTTGATTTCCCTCTACCTACCGGAGGGGCAATTCATGAATTGCCCCTACACATGCTGGAAAAAGCGGGATTCGGCATATTGAAGATAATAGACCTACAAGCCCGGAGCCCAAATTTTTGGCCCATGTGTCTTACCCAGACCAGCGCACGCTGACCACCCTGCTCCCACCAACTATCTATACGAAACCACTGCCATCAGGCACAATAAGCCGCCACCGAACGGGCGGCACCAAAACGGATCACCCGCAAGGGGTCATGCACCAATATCGTGCACACCTTCCCCGCCTCGGTCGCCCGAGTGACCCATTTATGGCGCATTTTCCCCACTCAGCGATGGCATATTATTTGCCTTGCTCATTGGGAACCTCTTATCTCCCGATGGCAGATAAGGTAAGGCCAACCTCACAACCGGATCCTTTTTGGAGAAATTCAATGTCCGAAAAAACCCTGAGCCTCATCAAAGAAAGCGAAGCCCGCTGGGTGGATTTGCGCTTCACCGATACCAAAGGCAAAGAGCAACACGTTACCGTTCCCGCCAAGTATGTGGACGAAGACTTCTTCGAAACCGGACACATGTTCGACGGCTCATCCATCGCGGGCTGGAAAGGCATCAACGAATCGGACATGGTGTTGATGCCCGATGACGCCACCGCGGTAATGGATCCCTTTTCGGACGCCCCCACCGTCATTCTGCGCTGCGATATTCTCGAGCCCAACACCATGGTCGGCTACGAGCGCGATCCGCGCTCCGTCGCCAAGCGCGCCGAAGAGTACCTGAAATCCACCGGCCTCGGCGACACCGCGTTCTTCGGTCCCGAGCCCGAATTTTTCGTGTTCGATGACATCAAGTGGGGCGCCGACATGAGCGGCAGCTTCGTCAAGATTTCGTCCGAAGAGGCCGCCTGGTCATCGGGACAGGATTTTGCCGACGGCAACCTGGGTCACCGCCCCCGCGTCAAGGGCGGCTACTTCCCCGTGCCACCCATCGACTCCCTGCACGACCTGCGCGCCGCCATGTGTGACGCCATGACCGAAATGGGCCTCGATGTGGAAGTGCATCACCATGAAGTGGCCACCGCCGGTCAATGTGAAATCGGCGTCAAGTTCAACACCCTGGTGAAGAAGGCCGACGAAGTGCAGATCCTCAAGTACTGTGTGCACAACGTCGCCCACGCCTACGGCAAAACCGCCACCTTCATGCCCAAGCCGATCGTCGGCGACAACGGTTCCGGCATGCACGTCCACCAGTCCTACTGGAAAGACGGCGTCAACCAGTTTGCGGGCGACGGCTACGCCGGCCTGTCCGAGACCGCCCTCTACTACATCGGCGGCATCATCAAGCACGCCAAGGCCCTGAACGCGTTCACCAACCCGGGCACCAACTCCTACAAGCGCCTGATCCCCGGCTTCGAGGCGCCGGTGATGCTGGCTTATTCCGCCCGCAACCGCTCGGCCTCCATCCGCATTCCCTATGTCGCGTCTCCCAAGGGCAAGCGCATCGAAGCGCGTTTCCCCGACCCCATCGGCAACCCCTACCTGTCGTTCGCGGCGCTGCTGATGGCGGGACTCGACGGCGTACAGAACAAGATCCATCCCGGCGATGCCGCCGACAAGGATCTCTACGATCTGCCCGCGGAAGAAGCCAAGGCCATCCCGCAAGTTGCCGGCAGCCTGCGCGAAGCCCTCGCGAATCTCGACCAGGATCGCGAATTCCTGACCCGCGGCAACGTGTTCACCGACGACATGATCGACGCCTACATCGAGCTGAAGATGCAGGAAGTCTACCGCGTGGAACACACCACCCACCCGGTGGAGTTCGACCTCTACTACAGCGTCTGATCTCCATCTGCCGACGCACAGGGCCCGCCGCCACGGCGGGCCTTTTGTTTGCAGCGACTTGTTTCCAGGCTTCTTATTTTGCGAGCAACGCGCTAAGCTCGCCTCAGAGCCCGGTGACGCCAGCCATGAAAACCTCCGTCATACGCACAATCGCCATCGCCCTGCTTCTGGCAATGCCCTGTGGCGCCGGCGAAATCTACAAGATAGTCGATCCCAGGACCGGCAAGGTCACCTACACGGACACCCCGCCCACCGCGGGCCAGGGCGACGCCATCAGTCTCGACCTGCCGCCCGTCAATACCCAGCAGCATACCCCCGCCCCGCAGCCGCCATCCGCCAGTGAACGGGAAGCGGAAGAGATCGTCTATCGCAATGTGGAAATCGTGCAGCCCGCCGACGACAGCACCATTCCGCCCGGGCAGTTGAACGTCGTCGTCCAGGTCAGCACGACACCCACCCTCCAGGCGGGTCATCGCGTGCGCTTCCTGCTGAACGAGCAGGCGGTGGGTGCACCCATATCGGGCACCAGCCTGGTCATCGATGAACTCAACCGGGGATCGCACCAGCTCCGGGCACAGATACTCGACCGGGATGGCCATCTGCTCCGCGAGAGCGCCGCCGTCACCATTCACGTGAAACGGGGTTCGGTGCGTTTCAATCCCTGAGCGAAGCACCAAGATGGTGCAATACCCGCGCCCATTCTCTACACTCCAGCCTATATCACGCACCATACGCCCCGCGTGGGTGACATGCTCCACTGGCCTGATATTTGCTTCAACCAGCGTGAACGTCGCACACACAGGCAAGAGCACCCGCTCATGAACGCTGCACCGCCAACGCAAGTATGGAAAAGGTCATTTTGGATACCGAGACGCTAGTCAGCCCGCCACTGGGTCTGCATTTGCTCGAGAACCTGAGCACGTCCGTGCTCCTGCTCGACAGCAATCTGACTGTCACCTACCTCAACGCCTCGGCCGAAAACCTGCTGACCGTGAGCGCCAACCGCATCTGCGGCTCGTCGGCGGAAGCGTTTTTTGCCGGCTCCGACATGCATCTGGGCGCCCTGCGCAAGGCCATGAGCAGTGGCCGTCCGTTCACCGAGCGCAAGGTGACCATCTTTCTCCCCGACCACAACCAGATCGTCGTCGATTACACGGTGACACCCATACAGCTGGGCGGTGAAAAAATGTTGATCCTCGAGCTGCAGGGCATGGACCGCATCATGCGCATCAACAAGGAAGAAGCCATGCTGTCGGCTCACAAGACCTCGAAGAACCTGATTCGCAATCTCGCCCACGAAATCAAGAATCCCCTGGGCGGCATCCGCGGAGCCGCCCAGTTGCTGGCGTCGGAGCTGGAGGGCAACGACCCGGAGCTGCGCGAATACACCGACATCATCACCTCCGAAGTGGAGCGCCTGAGCAAGCTCGTGGACCGCATGCTGGGCCCCAACAAGCCCGGCCGCATGGTGCCCGTCAACATTCATGTCGTCACCGAAAAGGTCGCCGCGCTGGTCAAGGCGGAAACCCAGGGAGAATTGCACGTCATCCGCGATTACGACCCCAGCATCCCGGAAATCCTCGGCGACCGCGAGCAGCTGATTCAGGCCGTGCTCAACGTGGTGCGCAATGCCATGCAATCGCTCAACGGCGCCGGCATGCTCGGCAAGGGCGGCGCGATTCGCCTGCGCACCCGCATCCAGCGCCACGTCACCATCGGCAAGAACTATCACCGCGTGGTGTGCCGCCTCGACGTGATCGACAACGGCCCCGGCATTTCACCCGACATCGCGGAGCGGATTTTCTACCCGATGATCAGCGGCCGCGCCGAGGGCACCGGCCTGGGCCTGTCCATCGCCCAGTCCGCCATCAATCTCCATCACGGCTTGATCGAATGCGACAGCCGCCGCGGCCACACCCAGTTCTCCATCTACCTTCCCATCGAACCCGACAGCGAATGATGTTGCCATGACAGATACCGCCACCATCTGGATCGTCGACGACGATCGCTCAATCCGCTGGGTAATGGAAAAAGCCCTGTCGAAACAGGAGTACGAGGTACGCAGCTTCGAAGACGCCGGAGCGCTGCTCGACAACCTCGGCGCCGACCAGCCGGAGGTAATCATCAGCGACATCCGCATGCCGGGACTCAACGGTCTGGAATTGCTGAGAACCATCCACGGCGAGTGCCCGCACATCCCGGTGATCATCACCACCGCCCATTCCGACCTCGACAGTGCGGTATCCGCCTACCAGGGCGGCGCCTTCGAGTATCTGCCCAAGCCCTTCGATATCGATGAGCTGATTTCCGTCACCCGGCGCGCCGTCACTTTCTCTCGCGAGCAGAAAAACCCGCCGGAAGTGCACGACGCCCTGGTCAGGGCCGACATCATCGGCGAGGCGCCCGCCATGCAGGAAGTCTTCCGCGCCATCGGGCGGCTGTCCAAATCCAATATCACCGTGTTGATCAACGGTGAGTCCGGCACCGGCAAGGAGCTGGTGGCACGCGCCCTGCACCGCCATAGCCCGCGCGCGCAGCACCCCTTCATTGCGCTCAACATGGCGGCGATTCCCCGCGATCTGATCGAGTCGGAACTGTTCGGGCATGAAAAGGGCGCCTTCACCGGTGCCGCACAGCGCCGTCCGGGGCGCTTCGAACAGGCCGATGGCGGCACCCTGTTTCTCGACGAAATCGGCGACATGCCCGCCGAAGCCCAAACCCGCCTGTTGCGGGTACTGGCGGACGGCGAGTTCTACCGGGTCGGTGGCCATACCCCCGTCAAGGTCAACGTGCGCATCATCGCCGCCACCCACCAGAATCTCGAAAGCCTGGTGGCGGAACACCGCTTCCGGGAAGACCTGTTTCACCGCCTCAACGTGATTCGCGTGCACCTGCCACGACTGCGCGACCGCAAGGAGGACATCCCCAAGCTGGTGCAGTTCTTTCTCAAGCAATCCGCCAAGGATCTCGACGTGGAAGCCAAGGTGGCGTCGCCGGAAGTGGAAGCCTATCTCTGCAACCTGCCGTGGCCCGGCAATGTGCGGCAACTGGAAAACACCTGCCGCTGGCTCACGGTAATGGCGTCGGGCCGCGAGATATTGCTGTCGGACCTGCCGCCGGAGCTGGCGGATACGCCGCAGGAAAGCAGCCCGCCACCTCCACCGACGCCGGTTTCCGGCCACGCCAGTTGGCAAACCGATCTGCACGACTGGGTGAAAATGGAGCTGGCCAGCGGCAAGGAAAGAATCCTCGACGTGGCACTGCCGGCCTTCGAGCGGATCATGATCGAGGAAGCACTGAGCTACACGGGCGGACGCAAGAAGGAAGCCGCCGAGCTGCTGGGCTGGGGGCGAAACACCCTGACAAGGAAGTTGAAGGAACTGGATATCGCCGGCGCTGACAATGGCGATGAGTGAGAGTCAATTGTAGGGGCAATTCATGAATTGCCCCTACCAGGGCACATCAGTTGACCGTTTCCGGAGCCGATTGCTGGGCCTGAGCCTGTGCCAGCGCCTGCTGGAACAGTGCCTCAAAATTGATGGGCGGCAGCATCAACGCCGGGAAGGTACCCTTGTTGACGACGCTGTCGACGGTTTCGCGCAGATAGGGAAAGATGATCTGCGGGCAGTGGGTATTGAGCACGCTGGTCAACTGCTGGCCTTCGAAACCGCGCAACAGGAAAATACCCGCCTGCTGGACTTCGACAAGGTACATGACCTCGTCGCCTTCCTTGACCGTCACGGTGATGTGCAATACGACATCGTAATGATCATCTTCCAGCCGCTTGATCTGGGTGCGCAGATCCTGGTTGACCTGCGGCTTCCACTGGCGCTTGAACGCCTCGGGGCCCTGTGGCGCCTCGAATGAGAGATCCTTGAGATAGATGCGCTGCAAGGCAAACTCGGGCTTGGCATTGGCGCCGGCGTCCGCGCCGGTCTGGGTGTTCTGTTCTGTCATTGTCGGTTCCTGGCATTTCGTTTATGAGATCTCTCACCGGCCCATCCTCGGGCCGGCATGAAGACTAACATGATGGCTCAAACCGTAAATTCAAGCCCTGCTATTTCTTTTTTACCAGAGGCAGGCTCTGATTTGTCCACTCGGCGACACCGCCCTGGAGACGGCGAACATTATAGCCGCCCCTGGCCAGCGCCTTGCCCGTGGCGCCCGCCTGGTGGCCGAGCTTGTCGGCAAGGATGATGACCTTGTCCCGGTATTTTTCAAGCTCTGAGATCCGCGCCTCGAATTTGCCGAGGGGAATGTTGACGGCACCGGCGATATGGCCTTCACCAAAATCCTTGGCCTCGCGCAAATCCACCAGAACCGCCTGCTCGGCATTGATGAGCTGGGTGGTTTCGCGGGCACTGATCGGCTTGCCGCCCTTGATGCGTTCGAGAAAGGCAAACGCATAGATCAGCATCAGAAGCAGGCTCGTCAGGAGCCACTGTTCACTGATGAAAACAAAAAAATCCACGATGTCTTACCTCATGTCGGTATGGCGGACGGCGTGCGCGATGTCAGATGTGCTGAACCTGATCGATTTCGTACTCCACCTCGCCGCCCGGGGTCACCACTCGCACGACGTCGCCCACTTCCTTGCCGATCAGGGCGCGGGCAATGGGCGACTGGTAGGAAATCTTGCCCTGTTTGATGTCCGCCTCGTCATCGCCGACGATCTTGTACTGCTGCCCTTCGTCGCTATCCACATTGATGATATCCACGGTGCAGCCGAAGATTACCTTGTCGGCCTCGGGAATGCGGGTGATGTCGATGATCTGCGCGTTGCCGAGTTTGCCCTCGATTTCCTGGATGCGGCCCTCGATAAAGCCCTGCTCCTCGCGCGCCGCATGATACTCGGCGTTCTCTTTCAGGTCACCGTGAGCGCGCGCCTCGGCGATCGCCTGGACGACGCGGGGACGCTCGACCTTCTTGAGTTTGTCGAGTTCCACCTGCAGGGCCTGTGCGCCCTCACTGGTCATTGGTACTTTGTTCATTTCTCCATCATCCCGTGTAGATCCTGCAACTTGCGCACCGAGTAGTGATCGCCGTGAGCCAGTGCCTGGCACACCGCGTTGCCACCCGCCAGGGTGGTGGTGTAGTAGACACCGTTGGATTCCGCCGTGGAGCGAATCGTCGACGAGTCGGCAATGGCGACCCGGCCCTCGGTGGTGTTGACCACCAGTTGCACCTTGCCGTTCTTGATCATGTCGACGATGTGCGGGCGCCCTTCCTTGACCTTGTTGACCACCTCCACCGCAAGGCCCGCGTCGCCGATCACCTGCGCGGTGCCGCGCGTGGCCACCAGCTTGAAACCCTGATCGACCAGCGCCTTCGCCACTTCGACGACACCGGGCTTGTCCTGCTCGCGCACACTGATGAACGCCGTGCCGCCGGTGGGAATCTCATCGCTGGCGCCGAGCTGCGCCTTGGCGTAGGCCTCGGCAAAGGTGTCACCGACACCCATGACTTCACCGGTGGATTTCATTTCCGGCCCCAGAATGGGGTCGATGCCGGGGAATTTGTTGAATGGGAACACCGCTTCCTTGACGCTGAAATAGCCGGGCACGATCTCCTGGGTGAAGCCCTGCTCCTTCAGGGTCTTGCCCGCCATGCAGCGCGCCGCCACCTGGGCCAGCGACAGGCCGATACACTTGGACACGAAGGGCACCGTGCGGGATGCGCGCGGGTTCACCTCGATCACGTAGGTCTTGCCATCCTGCCAGGCGAGCTGGACGTTCATCAAGCCCTTGACGCCCAGTTCGATGGCCATCTGGCGCACCACGTCGCGCATTTCGTCCTGGATTCTGGGGTCGAGACTGTAGGGCGGCAGCGAACAGGCGGAGTCACCGGAGTGGATACCGGCCTGCTCGATATGCTGCATGATGGCGCCGATCACCACCTGCTCGCCATCGGATACCGCATCGATATCCACCTCGATGGCGGCGGACAGGAAGTAGTCGAGCAGTACCGGGGAATCCTCCGAGACCTGGACCGCCTCGCGCATGTAGCGCAGCAGTTCGTCCTCGGCATAGACGATCTCCATGGCGCGCCCACCCAGCACATAGGAGGGGCGCACCACCAGCGGATAGCCGATCTCGCGGGCCCTTTCCAGCGCCGCCTCGGCGGAGCGCACCGTGGCATTGGGCGGTTGCAGCAGACCGAGCTTGTCGATCATCTGCTGGAAGCGCTCGCGGTCTTCGGCGCGGTCGATGGCGTCCGGCGTGGTGCCGATGATGGGCACGCCCTCTTTCTCCAGGGCGCGCGCCAGCTTCAGCGGGGTCTGCCCGCCGAACTGGACGATGACGCCCTTGGGTTTCTCGAGATGAACGATTTCCAGTACATCCTCGAGTGTCACCGGTTCGAAATAGAGGCGGTCAGAGGTGTCGTAATCCGTGGACACGGTCTCCGGGTTGCAGTTCACCATGATGGTTTCGTAGCCATCCTCGCGCATGGCGAGCGCCGCGTGAACACAGCAATAGTCGAACTCGATGCCCTGGCCGATGCGGTTGGGACCGCCACCGAGCACCAGAATCTTGTCGCGGTTGGACGGCTCGGCCTCGCACTCCTCTTCATAGGTCGAGTACATGTAGGCCGTGGCGGTGGCGAATTCCGCCGCACAGGTGTCCACCCGCTTGTATACCGGGCGAATGCCGAGACCGTGGCGATGGCTGCGCACTTCGCCTTCGCTCACGCCGATCAGGGTGGCGATGCGCTTGTCGGCAAAGCCCTTGCGCTTGAGGCGATAGAGCCAGGCGGCGTCGATCTGTTGCAGAGCGACACCCGCGAGCGCCTGCTCCTCTTTGATGAGATCTTCGATCTGGATCAGGAACCAGGGATCGATATTGGTGATGCGCTGAACCTCTTCGAGCGCCATGCCGGCGCGGAACGCATCGCCCAGGTACCAGATGCGATCGGAACCCGCTTCCGCCAATTCCTGATGCACCTGTGCCGCGACTTCGTCGCTGCCCAGCTCCACTTTCGGGTCGAGACCGGAGGCGCCGACTTCGAGACCGCGCAGCGCCTTTTGCAGGGATTCCTGGAAGGAGCGGCCAATCGCCATCACCTCACCCACGGATTTCATCTGGGTGGTGAGTTTGGCGTTGGCCGTGGCAAATTTTTCGAACGCGAAACGCGGCACCTTGGTGACCACGTAATCGATACTGGGCTCGAACGATGCCGGTGTGGCGCCGCCGGTGATCTCGTTCTGCAGTTCGTCGAGGGTGTAACCCACCGCCAGTTTCGCCGCCACCTTGGCGATGGGGAAACCGGTGGCCTTGGAGGCCAGCGCCGAGGAGCGCGACACGCGCGGGTTCATTTCGATGACAACGAGGCGGCCATCCGCCGGGTTGACCGCGAACTGCACGTTGGAGCCGCCGGTCTCGACGCCGATCTCGCGCAACACCCTGATCGAGGCGTCGCGCATGATCTGGTATTCCTTGTCCGTCAGGGTCTGGGCCGGCGCGACGGTGATGGAGTCGCCAGTATGGATACCCATGGGATCGAAATTTTCGATGGAACAGATGATGATGCAGTTGTCGTTTCTGTCGCGCACCACCTCCATCTCGTATTCTTTCCAGCCGATCAGCGATTCGTCGATCAGCAATTCCTTCGTGGGCGACAGGTCGAGGCCGCGCCGGCAAATCTCTTCAAATTCTTCGCGGTTGTAGGCGATGCCGCCACCGGAGCCGCCCATGGTGAACGACGGCCGGATGATGCAGGGATAGCCGAACTGGTCCGGCACCTGCAGCGCCTCTTCCAGGCTGTGGACGATCATCGCCCGGGGCGTTTCGAGGCCGATGGCCTTCATGGCCTTGTCGAAGCGTTCGCGATCTTCCGCCTTGTCGATGGCATCGGCGTCGGCGCCGATCATCTGCACACCGAATTTATCCAACACACCTTCGCGCGCCAGGTCGAGGGCGCAGTTGAGCGCCGTCTGGCCGCCCATGGTGGGCAGCAGGGCGTCGGGGCGCTCCTTCTCGATGATGGATGCCACCGTTCGCCACTCCACCGGCTCGATGTAGGTGGCGTCCGCCATGGCCGGATCGGTCATGATGGTGGCCGGATTGGAGTTCACCAGGATGACCCTGTAACCCTCCTCCCGCAGCGCCTTGCAGGCCTGGGCGCCGGAGTAATCGAACTCGCAGGCCTGGCCGATGACGATGGGGCCGGCGCCGAGGATCAGGATGCTTTGGATGTCTGTTCTTTTGGGCATGCTTTAGTAACCGTCAGAATTCGCACTTCGTAGCTTGGGGTCTGACGTCGGACGTCTGACGTCTGACGCTTTTTGGGCGGCTGCGCCGCCGGTGTCTCTTTCTTTTGCGTCCGACGTCAGACGTCCGACGTCAAGCCCAGCGGGCTTCCGCGGCCAATAGTGGTCCGCACTCACACCGCTCCCTTGCGGCTCTCCATCAACTCCACAAAATGATCGAACAGTGGCGCCACGTCGTGGGGTCCGGGGCTCGCTTCCGGGTGTCCCTGGAAGCTGAACGCGGGTTTGTCGGTGTGGTGGAGACCTTGCAGGCTGCCGTCGAACAGCGATCTGTGGGTGGCTCTGAGGGTTGCCGGCAGGCTCGTCTCGTCCACCGAGAAACCGTGGTTCTGACTGGTGATCATCGCGGTTTTGTCATCCAGATTCTGGA